>ERZ894229.10-NODE-10-length-289284-cov-25.8347_pt1 | contig 289284 bp, 261 predicted proteins | sample MGYA00380295_ERZ894229 | MGnify/ENA primary metagenome ERZ894229 (study PRJEB32331, sample SAMN06328479) | human gut metagenome | biome: human gut microbiome; feature: stool | host: Homo sapiens | collected 2014-09-17 ...
CCGCCGGGTGGCCGCTGGCAAACGCACCAGTGGCCGCCGTGCGGCGCAAATTGCAGGGCCCTCGTAGCGGATGACGATCACGTCGCCTTCTTTGATCTGATCGCTGGAAACCGCGTGGCTGGCGTCCTCCATGGAATGGAATACCCGGGCACGCCCTGTAAACTGGTACATGGACGGCTTTACGCCGGATTTTTTCACCACAGCCCCGTCCGGCGCCAGACTGCCATAGAGAACGGCGATGCCGCCCTCCTCATTTTTGGGCTGGCTTACGGGGAAAATCACATCGTTTTCCACCAGCGGGACATCCTTTATGTTTTCCAGCACCGTTTTGCCGGTGACGGTCATGTGGCCGGGCTCCAGCTTCGACTCGATGGCCTTAAGAACGGAAGGAATGCCTCCGTTTTCGTGGAGCACGGAAAGCGGATATTTTCCCGACGGCTTCAAGTTGCATATGTAGGGAACCTTCCGGCTGATTTCGTCGAAATCGGAGAGTGACAGCTGCACCTTCGCCTCATTGGCGATGGACATGAGGTGAAGCACCGTGTTGGTGGACGCGCCCATGGCCATGACGGCGCTGATTCCATTTAACAGTGCCTGCCGGGTGAGAATTTTTCGGGCCGTCAGTCCCTCGCCGATCATTTCCACCACGCGTTTTCCCGACAGCTTGGCGAAACGCCGCTTTTCCGCGGAGACGGCCAGTGCGGTGCAGGAGTGCGGCAGGGCCAGGCCCAGAATCTCCGCCAGACATCCCATGGAATTGGCAGTGCCCAGCATGGCGCAGGTGCCGTAGGTGGGAAGCGCCCGCTTCTCGATCTCCAGAAGCTCATCGACGGTCATTTTTCCGGTCTGCGTCTGACCGATAAACTCGCGCATGTCTGTCAGCGTGATAATTTCTCTGTCCTTGTAGCTTCCCGCCATCATCGGGCCGCCGGGGACAATGATGGTCGGAATGTTGACCCGGGCCGCTGCCATGAGCATTCCGGGAACGATTTTGTCGCAGCCAGGCAGCATGACCATGGCGTCGAAATGGTGCGCTTCGATCATCATTTCCACCGCGTCGGCGATATTTTCACGGCTGGGCAGAGGATAGCTCATGCCGCTGTGCCCCTGGCAGATGCCGTCGCAGAGGGCAATGGTGCTGAACTCGCGGGGGATTCCGCCCGCCTCCCAGATGCCCTGCTTCACATGCTCCGCGATTTCCTTAAGGTGAATATGCCCTGGAACCATTTCCGTAAATGAATTGACAACGGCGATTAACGGTTTATGCAGGTCGCCGGTGTCCAGCCCGGTGCTGTAAAGAAGCGCCCGGTGCGCGGACCGCTCAATGCCGTTTATGAGCTCTCCGCTCTTGTAGCTGCTATACTGAAATCTCGATTCGTCCAAACCGAATCCCTCCTTCTGGTTTCTATTGATCCGCAATCGGCGAGTAAAGCTCGGGATGGCGGTCGATCATCACGGTATTTCCCATCCGCGTCTCGTGGACGAGAGCCATGTCGATCTCCTGGTATAATATTTTTTCTTCGTCCGGCCGGCACCGGCCAAGCACCTCTCCGATGGGAGAAATGACCTGGCTGCAGCCGCAGAACGGCGAATCCGGAAGTTCGCCGGTGTAGTTCACCAGAGCAACGAACACATTATTGTCCAGCGCCCGGACTTCGGACACTTTGTTGAGCCAGTCTCTGAAATAGGAGCCGTCCCGCCAGGCGGATGGACAGAGAATCAGATCTGCCCCGGCCAGCGCCAGAATCCGCGTCGTCTCCGGAAAACAGATGTCGTAGCAGATGACGATGCCGACTTTTCCGTATTTCGTCTGAAAGACGGGGAAAGATTTTCCCCTGTTTAAATAAAGCTGCTCATTTTCCACCAGATGCGACTTGGAGTAGTGGCCGAGTATCTGCCCCTCGTCGTCGATCAGCACCGCCGTATTCTCCACAATGCCGGTCCCGGCGGTCCGCATGACCGGCGCCATCAGATGGACGCCCAGCTCCCCGGCCAGCGCCTGCATACGGCGGATGGTCGGCCCGTCTAAGGGCTCCGCCGCGGCTTTCATGGTCGCGTAATCGTAACAGTAGTACCCGGTGTTAAAGCCCTCGGGCAGACAAATGAAATCGGCTCCGTTTGCATGGGCCTCACAGATTTTCTCCTCAGCCTTTCTGACATTTTTCTCCACCTGCCCCAGATCCCAGAAATCCTGGACCAGGGCGATTTTAAATCTATTCATTGACACGCCGCTCCTTTACCTGTTTTGCGATGATGAACAGCACGAAAATGCCGCCCAGCACACCGTAGACACCGTACACCAGACCGAGAAGCTGGTCAAACGGCAGAAGCATCGAGCAGAGAACGGACGCGACCACCAGAATGACGGCGAACCGGTTGTATTCCGGCGTTTTCTCTTTCCTAAAGGACGCGCACAGCGTAAACATGGACGGCGCGCAGGAGGAGAAAATCGCCAGAAAGATGACGATTACAAAAATAAATCCAAGGATCGGGGAAATGGAATTGGCCAGATACAGGTTCGGGATCATTAACCCGCTCATTTCCTCGATATTGCTGAACAGAGCGCAGCACATGACAATGTCTGCCGCCGCATAGAAAATCACGCCCACGATAGCTCCGTACACAAGCTCCTTTATTTTCTTGAAATTGGTCGCCGTCGCGGTGAAGAAAGGCGCCGACTGCAGCGGCGTACAGGTGGTGTAGTAGAGTCCCGCCAGCCACCAGGTCGGTGCGATCCTGGAAAACGGAAGCGTTGGCGCCAGCTCGATGCCCGCGGACAGGCCTCCAATATGCTGTGCCAGATAGTAAATGCTGGTTCCGATCATCAGCACGATCATAAACGGGCCAATGCTGCCGATGATATTTACCAGCCCTTTAAGCCCCAGAATGATTGTCACCAGACATAAGATGCCGAGAAGCACGGAGCCCAGTTTGGTCGGAAGGCCGAAATGCTGGTTGAGCGACGCGCCGAACCCGGAAATCATCGTGACCGGAGCCGCGTAGAGAAGGCCCAGTGACAGCAGCTGGAACACTTTCCCGACTTTGTCCCCACAGTAGTAGGTGAAAATATCCAGCGGACTGTTGAAATTTTTCCGATGCCCCAGTTTGAAAAATGAGATCAGCAGGAACAGATGCAGAAGTGCCTCCACTGCGATTCCCGCAAATCCCCAGATTCCATAGCCGCAGAAATACTGCAGAGACGCCTGCCCGGTGACCGATCCCGAGCCGATGGCCCACGAGATAAACACGCCGCCGATTTTGATAATGTTGCCCCAACTTAAAGTATCTTTTGTTTCTGCCATAGATTTCCCTCCATTCCTTTGTGCAGAATACCTTTTCCTATATGTCCATCTTACAAAAATCAATACTCAAAATCAAACAAGTATATTTTGGAAAAACACAAGTATGATCTTGTGCTGTTTTCTGCGCTGTGCTACACTTTTCTCAAATAGAATTGAACGGGGAGACAGAAAACATGCAGGCAAATCAGGAGATTTTCATGCTGGTGGCAAAGGAAATGAGCATCAGCCGCGCGGCGCAGAAGGCATTCGTGTCGCAGCAGTGCGTCAGCGACCACATCAAACGGATGGAGCAGCATTATGGAGTGAAGCTGTTCACGCGGAAACCGCGTTTTCAGCTGACGGAGGCCGGTGCCTCCATGTTCGCCTCCCTCCAGAAAATCCAGGCGCTCGAGATGAGCCTCCAAAACCACATGTCGGAGTACGCAAGCGGCTGCCGCGGCAGCTTCACCATGGGTATCAGCGCGTCCCGCGCCCAGGTGATTCTCCCCCGCGTCATGCCCCGATACTGCCGGGCGTTTCCCAATGTGGAGGTGCGCTTCTTTTTGAACGATACGGTGGTGCTGGAGGAGAATTTGCGAAAGGGTGAGGTGGATCTGTTTCTGGGGGTGAATACGCGTTACAGCGACGATTTAGACTACCGACGGCTTTGCGAGGACGATTTGTGTTTTATGATTTCGCGGGGGCTTTTGCGGGAGTATCTGGGGGAAGGATATGAGGAATCCAATGCGAACGCGAAAATGGAAGTGGATTTGAGGGAGTTTGCAGGGATTCCGTTTATCAAGAGCTATCCGACCAGCGTGATGAACTCGATTCTGCGAAGGTATCTGGATGAAAACCATATTTCACTCTACGAACCGTACCAGATCAGCGACACGGAGACGCAGATTCTGCTGTGCGCCCAGGGCGTCGGCGCGGCCATTGGGCCGCGGATGCTGTTTTCGCGGATTGATGCGCATAATCTGAATTGTGCGGAGAATGAGTATATTTATGTGCTTCCGGTGAAGGGGCTGACGGAGACGCTGCGGATTGATCTGGTGACGCGGAAAGGAATGGAAATGCCGGCGTTTGTGAGGGCGTTTGAGGAGATGGTGGTGGAGGAAGTTGGGGGAAAGATAGGGGAACGTTGGATGAAGGCAAGGGGAAACAGGCAGGGAGAGAAGGAATGATAAGTTTCAAGAAATGTCAATTTTTTAGAGTGGGATTCATTAAATGCATTTTTCCTGTATATGTTTGTTTTTTGCTTTTTTAATCGGATTTTTTTCATTTTAATGGCTATTTCAGTTACCAACAGTTCTTAGGCGATAGACTGACAGAATAAAATGCTTATCCGCAGGACGAAATCGGACAACGAAAAAATTTAAACGGTGCCTCTCAACAGCTCAAAAAAGATCAAATTTCAGAAAGAAATTTGTCACATTTTGAATCCTTTGGCATTTTATATATTGGAAGGGAAATTTCTCTTCAAATATTATACTTCAAGAGGAAAGAATCATGAGAGAGTTGTCTGTTTACTATTGCCCGAGGTGCGGTTTTTACGCATTTCATTGCTTGAGTAAGAATGCCATCTGTCCGAAATGTACGGAGGAAATGAAGCTTTTGGATATGCGGTGGCAGGAGTTCATGGATCTGGATTGTGACAAGCGTGATGCGCTTTTATCGGGGCGCTTGTTATCCGAGCATTCATTGGTATCGCGGCTTGCGAAACCGCATCGGGAAAATAATGTCCGGCAGATTGTGGCTAATCTGGTGGCAGTAATTGAAGAGCTGGATGAGGAAATTAAAAGATTGGAGAAGGAGAATCGGAAGGAAAAAGAGACAGTTGAGTGGATGCATCAGATGATATGGGATTTGGTTAGGGAAAGGAGGAATACGAGCGGCGACAAGAATGATCAAATTTTGAATGGATAGAAAATTTGTTTGAATGATATGCGCCCTTCCAAGTGAACAGTTTTATTATTTCACTTATCTACCTGGAAGGGAGTATATCAGTTTAATTTGACACGCTAGCCTTTTTGTCTTATTATTTACCCGTGCAGCTGCTTTCTTTACAAATATAAATAGGACGTTGTTTGTTTTCCAAATAATCTTTGGCAAAATATTGTCCCAATATCCCAATGCACAATAACTGTACCCCGCCAATAAAAAGTATAATACAGACGAGGGATGGCCAACCCGCTACAGGATCTCCAAATAGTAATGTACGGACAATGATCATTAAAATCATAATAAATGAGCAGATAAAGAGCCCCATACCTAATAAAGCCGCGATAGCTAAAGGTGCAGTTGAAAAGGCTGTGATTCCTTCAAAGCTGTAGAGTAATAGTTTCCCAAAAGACCATTTTGTTTCGCCTGCAACACGTTCTACATTTTCAAATTCTATCCATCTTGTTTTAAAACCAACCCAGGCGAATAAACCTTTTGAAAAACGATTATATTCCCGCAAAGAAAGAAGTGAATCCACAAATTTTCTTGACATCAGACGATAATCTCTGGCGCCATCCATAATCTCTATATCAGATATTTTATTAATCAGTTTATAGAACAGATGGGCAAAAAAGGAGCGCACAGGCGGTTCGCCTTTGCGGCTCACTCTTCGTGTTGCAACGGAATCACAATTCTCCGTAGTAAGAATTTCTATCATTTCCGGTAGTAATGCTGGCGGATCCTGGAGATCAGCATCCATTATAGCAACATAATCGCCTGTTGATTTTTCTAAACCGGCGTATATCGCGGCTTCTTTTCCGAAATTCCGCGAGAAAGATATGTAATTGCACCGAGAATCATTCAAATTTAAATCCCGGCAAATATCTAATGTATGATCGGAAGAACCATCATCAACAAAAAGAAATTCAAAATTATAGTGCTTCATGGACTGTGTGATCCTGGTAATCTCATTATAAAATAAAGGGAGTGACTCTTGTTCATTGTAACAGGGAACAACGATAGATATTGTTTGCATTTTATTTGCCTTTCTCTCTAAGGAATGATATTGTAAACTTTCGTCCATGGTCTGATGTTACGCGCCTAAATTTCCAGCTTATCACAAGGCAAAGAAAGCCTATCAGCGTACACATAAATCCTGTTTTTATACCGGGTGTTGTATACAAAAGTTCAACCGAATGTTTTCCAGGCTCAAGCAGAACAGACAGATACGCTTCATTTGCCTTATATATGGTTGCGGGCTGTCCATCCACATATGCCCGCCATCCTTCGCTGAATGGGATGCTGAAGAACAGCATTTTATGCGTATCTACTTCTATATCCCCCGATATGTGTCCATTATTTACAATAAGGTTTTCCAGCGTTTCTTCAGACAGCCGTGCGATTTTTTCTTCATACGAAGTTAAATCGTGAGCGATCACGGTTATCTCATTTAACTCATAAACTCCTTTGGAAGAAAACGTTATTTCACAGGTACTCTCTTTGAATGGATCCAGCTGCCCCATATTTGAGATCGACTGTTCCCTTTCAAAAAACTCGAAAGATGCGCGTCCGGCACTGCTGAAAGATTTCGCTTTATCCTGGCATGAAACGGTTACAGTCAATGCCGTAGTATTGGAATTTACCGTGTTTAACAAACCGTCCATTTCTATATAGGTTTCCGAATCTGGCAGAGCTGTAAATTGCAGAAAAATTTTTGCATTATTCTTTTTAACTGTAAGTCTGTTATCCTCCCAGATTACATCTTCGCCCAGATTCAGCGTGTAATCTAATTGTTTTTCTTTACTGAGGGGCAAAAAGTGCGTTAATTTATCTGGATTTTCTTCCAATACGATTGCATCTAGTAAAACATCTTCTTTTTCTGCCGGTATCAATTTTTCATATTCCCCAGCCGTAATAAACCGGTCATATGTAAAGCCCAATGGGAGCGCGTTTGTATTTTCATAAATCTCAAATCTGTGATCCCCTTTTGACACAACGCCGGATTGGCTGAATCCAAAGGGAGCGTAATTCCCCTTTCCTTCCGGAGCAACAAAATACTTGACATTTGCCAGTGTCGTCAAAACTGTCCGTTGATCAAAATTTGAATACGCAAAGAGACGCTTTGCTCCAGGCGCGTTGCCCAGATGCTTCTGGGCCAGAGCAACAGACGGGTTCTGCACACTCCAATATTCTGAAGTTCCGTGAATTCCATAATATAACGGTAGGTTATTGACAGAACCGAATGTCTCGATCCGGCCAAAAGATGTATCTTCAATCTGCTGTGCAGCTGCTGCCGAGGAAGATTCCGCTAATGCGAATATTTCCCCCTTTTTTCCAAAAAGAGAACCGATATAATTTCCATAATCTGAAGAATACAGAAACATGATGGAAAACATAGAGCATAACACCCCATACCCAAGAAGCATGTAATATTGTTTCTTTCTTTTCATGGAAAAACTAAATATGAGAGCGGCGCTTAATACCGCACATATGGAAAACATAGTATAAATGTTTAATTTTACCCAGCCTGCTGCTTGTACAATTAACAATACGCCAAGTCCAGTAAGGCCGGTAATTAGTCCTGTTTTCTTTAGCTTTTCCGGGATTTCCAGCATTATCGGGAAAACCTCAACAAACAGGTACGCGAAAACAAAAGGAACAATAAATGTCCAACGATCATTGTAATATGAAAAGCCATTGAATACAGAACCAATATAAGGGACACAATATGCAACCACAATCAATAAAATCGCTGCCTTAAACCCCCAGGCCTTTTTACGGTTCATCCAGATAAAAACAACCGGCAGAGCCACAATCGATAGCAGTGATGCTCTGCCCCAGGTGCCGTTAGGAGCAAACAAATACAGCAGATAAACGGCGATTGTCTTTGGCTCATGTAGCAAGCCCCCAAACAGAGTATTATCCGGCATTACGGCTCCGCCTGCTGTTCGTCCACCGTTAATAAATGCGATCGCTACGGGAACCAAAATGACTCCCGAAAGCATGATTCCAGTCAGGTAGGCTTTTAAACTTCTGAAAAAAAGATGAAAAAACTGTTTTTTCTCATGGCCAAATGTATTTATATATAAAATTACTGCATATATAAATATGCAGATTGTGCACATATATGCAAAATAGAAATTGCATACAATGCATCCAAAAACGGAAACCGAAAAATACATACCGCTTTCACGATTAAATATTTTTTCGATTCCAATCGCCATTAATGGGAAAAATATCATTGGAGTAAGAAAATACATGTAGCGGACGACATAAAATAATGGGAAGTTTGAAAAAACATAGATCAATGCCCCTGTCACCGCCAGCAATGCTGTTTTTTTCTTATATAAACAGAACTCCAGAAATGCTGCACCTGCTGCATACAGATGCAGAAATACGAATACAGTATATAGATTTTCGATATACCTTTGGGGTGTAAGCATGCAGCCCAGCATGATAACGGGATTCAAGCCACCATGATACGCAAGAGTTGTCAGAATATCATCGCCCAATCCCAGAGAGAACGAATACCCCCCCCCGTATTAAAAGGCCTGTTCCATTTATGAAATTAATAAACATCTCACGAAGATGATGGCCAATATATCCATACATGGCAAAAGTCTGAGTAAATCCATCGTTTTTCGTTTGAATTAAGCTGACCGCATCACCTTCAGAGCTTCCAAACCATTTAAACTGAAAAAGAAGCCAAAGAAACAGACAGGAAAATATTCCTGCAAATAAAAGATGGGCTTTAAGGCGTTTACTTTTTATTCTACTTATTTTCAACATCGAAATTTCCTTCCTCATAATAGTCTCCTCATACGCTCCGCACAAGTCTGAATAAATTTAATTTCCTGCTCCGCCCATCGTTCGACCAGGCGCTTTTTGATCCCCTGTCCAGCCAAAATTGAAGGAACACTCAGTGCAACACCGGAAATATCATATTCGCCCCGCAGCACACTGCTGACCGGAACCACAATATCCTGATTATATATGATAGACTCAGCCAGATAGCAGACGCAGGTGGCAATGCCGAAATGCGTGCGTTCTTTACGGCTTATGATCTCTGCTCCCATTCGCAGCACTATTTCAAAAATCTGCTGCTGTATCTGGTTATTCCATGGAACCTCCATCATATGGCAATACTCGGCAATGGGAGCATTTCCAATCATGACACGGCTCCAGACCGGCATCTGAAAATCTCCATGTTCTCCAACTACCATTGCATGAATACTGTCCGTCGATAATCTGAGATAAGAAGCAAGCTGTCCTACAAGGCGTGACGTATCTAAAATACAGCCGGTCCCCAGTATTTTGCCATCATCCAGGCCACACCACTCTGTCATTTTGCAGGTCATCATATCAACGGGATTTGATACAACCAGAATCACACCGCCGTTATAGAATTGCATAATGTTTTCTGCAACATTTTTTAGGATGTCCGTATTTTCTTCTAAAAGATCCAGCCGGCTTTGGCCGCGTTTGCGGTTTTTCCCAACCGTAATAATAATCAGACTGCAATCGCGGCAATCAGAGTAATCTCCCGGATACACCACTGTATTGCCCATATAGGGAATGCCATGCACAATATCCATGGCTTCGCCTTTTGCTTTTTCATGTTCGATATCGATCAATACAATTTCCTGGGCAATTTCTTTAAGCGTTAGCGCATATGCAATCGAAGAGCCCACATAACCGGCCCCAATAACAGCTACCTTTTTAGATGCCATATATTAAATCTCCCGCTACTGTCTGCTCGATAGTATCTTTTTTATGGCTGTTACCATTTCTTCCGTATGCGTATTTATAAAAAAATGATTATTTCCCAGTTCATAATATGTAACCGAACCTTCAATGAGATTGCTCCAGTCCTTTACCCGAATAAAAGGAGTATCTTTTTCGCAGTAAAAAAAAGTTACGTCTCCACATATTTTTTTGACAGCTTCTTTGTAATTATAGTGGCCAAGAAGCCAGTAATCATGGCGCAGCGGTTTTGTATACAACGCTAGAAAACGTTTATTTTTTACAAGAATCTCTGGAAGCCCTCCAAACGTTTCCAGTGTTTCTATAAACGCTTGATTATCCAGACGCCAGTAATCATAACTCTCGCCAGGCGCATCCGGGGGGAAGTGAGCGGCAAGAAATATATGGACGGGCGGATCGGTTGACGGAATATATTTTGTTAATATCTCATATGCAACGATACTTCCCATACTGTATCCCAGAATCGCATATGGAATCTCTCTGATTCTGCGTTTTGAAATCATATTAGAAATATCAGAAGCCATGGCATCAAAACTGTCATACGCCGGCTCTTTTACGCGGGTTCCATGTCCGGCGTATTCCAACGCAATCACATCGATCGGCTCCCCAGCTAAAAACTGCGTCAATGTATTATAGGAGGCAGACGTCCCTCCTGCATATGGAATACAGAATAATTGCAGCATCCGTTACCTCCCGGCGTTTATATACGCATCACATACTTCTGTCACATCTCCAAGTTTTATAACTTTTCCTCTGTCCAGCCAGACTGCTTTCTGGCACAACCGTTTTACTTCATCAATATTGTGGGATACATAGAGCAGTGTGGTTCCACCGCTGAGCAGTTCCGTCATTCTTTTTTCGCATTTCTGACGAAATTTGAAATCTCCGACCGCCAGTACCTCATCGACAATAAGAATTTCCGGGCGTACCATTGTCGCAATCGAAAAACCAAGCCGGGCAGTCATACCGGAAGAATAATTCTTAATTGGAGAATCCAGGAACTCTTTAAGCTCTGCAAATTCAACAATCTCATCAAAATGTTCCTCCATAAACCGCTGTGAATGTCCCAGCAGGCATCCATTCAGGAAAATATTTTCCCGTGCTGTCATATTTCCATCAAAACCGGCCCCAAGTTCAATTAACGGAGAGACCTGACCATTTACCTGGATCGTGCCTTTATATGGCTTAATAATTCCACTGATGGCTTTCAGCATCGTCGACTTGCCCGAGCCATTCCGGCCAATAAGGCCCCATGCTTCTCCTTCCTTAACCTGGAATGATACATCCTGAACCGCCAGAAATTCCTGGAACATTAGCTCGCGCTTTACAAATTTTATGGCATATTCCTTTAGATTGTCGATCTTTTCAGTTCCTTTATTGAAACGAATCGTTACGTGATTCACGTCAATCTTAACTTTTTTATCCACGTTTTCATCTCCGACAGCCCAGGACTTTAAATATATAAAATAAACTTGTCCTGGTTTTTAGTAAAGCTATACAGACCTATGATCAGCATTAAAAATGCCGTGGTGCAGCCAGCAAAAATAATCACCAGTCCCGGCAGCCGGTTATAATAGATTAGGTCGCGAAATTGCCCTATATAAAAATACATAGGATTCAAGTGTCTGATACACCATGCAACCTTCTCCGGCAGTGCGTCCAACGGATAGAAGATAGGCGTCAGATAAATCCAGGCGGTTGTGACAGCATTGTAAATATACTGAATATCTCTGAAAAAAACATTTGCCTGCGCAAGAAATAACCCCAGGCCCAGGCAAAACATATACAGCTGCAAGGCCACAAACGGGAACAGAAGATTATACAGGCTGAATCGCGCGCCCGTGACAAGCATTACTATAATCAAAGCGCCCAGAGAAAAGATATAATCCACTAATCCACTGGTGATTTTGGCTGTCGTAAATATATATTTGGGAACATATACCTTCTTTAAAAGCGCTGCGTTTCCTGTGATCGAGCTGATGGCCTGGTGCGTGGATGTATTCATAAAGTTATACATCACCTGTCCTGTAAACAGATAAACCGGAAAATTTTCGATATTTCTGCTGAACATGGTTGAAAAGACAACTGTCATGACAAGCATGATCAGCAGTGGATTCAGCACGCTCCACACATAACCGAGAAAACTGCGGCGGTACCGCAGCTTAATATCCCGGATCACCAGCTGTTTTAGCAGGTCTTTATATTTCCAGAATCCCTGTATTCTGCGTATGAATAAATTCATGGCAAAACTCGTTTCCTTCAAATATTTTTATAATTCTCGCTCTTAGGCGGAAAATCATTGGTATCCAGGCGAGGAAGTGTAAATCTTGAATCCATAGACGGGTCTGCGATCCGTACCTCCGTCGTCAGACCAAGCCTGCATCCCGTATTTTCAAGGTATTCGGTCACTTCTTTGCTGTAAGAACCATAAGGATAGTTCATAACCCAGCGGTCCGTCTCAACAATTCCATCCAATACCTCCAACGCTCTCTGAATATCCTGCTGCATATCTTCTTTCTTCAGATTCCCCAGCCAGTAATGGTCATATCCATGAATCCCGATATACATTCCATTTCGTTTCATGCATTTAATCTGGTCGTAATTCATATAAAGCTCTCTGGAGAATTTTTCTTCCGAAAGTCCCCCTACGTATTTTGCAAACAGATCGCTGGATATCCGGTTGCGCAATGGCTCCGGCAGCGCAGTCTGAAGGATACGTTTGACAAAAATCGTTTCTTTCGTGTCAAATCGGTTCGCTACTGCATATTGCTGAATCAGCTCCTCATTGGAGGGGAAATCATATTCGGTTCCCCGATAATAATTGAGACGTTCTAAGAGCTCCTGCATCAGCACAGCGCCTGGCTGGCTGGCAAGAATAAAATGGATTTTGTTCACGTCCAAAAGAGTAGATTCGGTAAAGGGCTTTCCCGGAATAAAAAAGGATCCCTGCATTTTATATTCTGTCAGAACGGGAAGAACATACGTATAATGATCGATATACCCGTCATCAAATGTCAAAAGCAGCGCATGTTCCGGCAATTCATAATTTTCGTTCCATGCTGCAATTACCTCTTCCATGGTTACAACCTGAAAGTTTTGTTTAAAAAACTCAATCTGTTTTTTAAACAGAGAATAGTCTAATCCCCTGATTTGTGGGAAACGGCTGTTTGCCAGATCACGTACATAATGGTACATGACGATCGTTACCTTATTCATTGTCAGTTACTCCTGTAAAATGGTCAGACTTTTTCAGCGTAAAGATCAATAAAATGTTTCTGTATTTCAAAATCCCATACCTCTTTTCCGCAGATTGTCTGCATAAAACGCTGGGTACTGTTGCCATCGCCGAACTGCGTCGCCTCGATACGATAAGCGGAAACATTCTGTATCGCGGTCATAATTTCTCCCATTTCTTCATTGACATGCTGAAGATTTTTAGAAATCTTCAAGGAATACCTTCCCTGCTGACGGTTTCCAATATCAATAGCAGGAATACCATATATACTGGTTTCCCTGACTCCTGCGCTGGAATTGCCAATCATAAACTCGGCGTTTTTAAGAAGTGTGAGGAAATATTCAAAACGGAGGGACGGAAATACCCGGAAATTATTTTTCCCCTCTAAACGTTTAAATTCATTCAGAATAATTTCTGAGCCTTTGTCATTATTGGGATAAATTACTATGTAATTTTTTGAAGACTGAATCAGGGAATCAACAACCTGTCCTATTTTCCAGCCTAAATTTTCATAGTCCGTGGTCACCGGGTGATACATGAAAATACCATACTGGTCAAAAGCAATATTATAGTATTGCTTTACTGTCGATAATGCCGGCAGCTGATCGGACAGCATGATATCGATATCAGGGGAACCAATAACGTAAATTCGTTTTTCTTCTTCTCCAAGCTGAATCAGGCGTTTTTTTGCCTCCTCGTTGCAGACGAAGTGAAGATGCGCAAATTTTGAGATTGCGTGGCGGATGGATTCATCAATCGTTCCGGATACCTCTCCCCCTTCGATGTGCGCTACCCGTATATTATTCAGCGCCCCGACTACCGCTCCGGCCAAAGCGTCGATGCGGTCTCCATGGACAATAATCATATCCGGATGAATATGGTCCACATACGAGGTCAGATGGCATACCACGTCTCCCAGATCATAGCTCATATTTCCGGATTGCGTCAGGCTGAAATCTGCATATACGTTTTTAAACTTGTCCTTCAACACTTCCTTATAGGTATTTCCAAATACTTTCAGCAGATGCATTCCGGAAACATAAATAAATGCCTCAAATTCTTCCGAAGCCTCTACCTCACGTATTAATGCTTTTATTTTTCCATAATCGGCTCTTGTTCCTGTTATAAACAGCAGTTTTTTCATCAGAGTATCATTCTTCTTTCCAGTTGTGTGTCGTTTTCAATGTCGCAGGCTGCACGTTTCCCTAAAATACTTTCGTAATCTTCAGCAAGTATTTCACCAGTTCCGGGCCGTTTCACCCATAGATTGTCTTTGGAAAAGATTTCTCCTGCCTTTATGGGCTCGATGGTCACGACAGTAGCAAAGGCGAAATCGATCGTCACCTGTTCCTCTTTAGCAGCCTCTTTTTTGCCGCCCAGCATCTGCGGAACTTCGGCTGCCGCCTGCAATAGCTCTTTTAGCCTGTCCTCATCCATGGAACATACGATATCCGGGCCTGTGCGCTCCATTTTATCGGTAAAATGCCGCTCCACAATGGCGGCCCCCAATGCCATCGCGGCAATGCAGGAGTTATTATTAAGCGTATGATCTGAAAGCCCGACGGGAACGCCCGGAAATTCCCTCATAAGCTCCTGCATGGCTCCCAGTCTTACTAAATTCACCGGGGTGGGATAGAGGTTTGTCGTATGAAGAAGCGCGTATGCAATACCGTGTGCCTCCATGATATCGACCGCCTTTGAAATGCTGGCTATATTATTCATGCCCGTCGATACGATCATCGGTTTTCCAAATTCTGCAATATGCTTAATTAACGGATAATTGTTTAGCTCGCCGGAACCGATTTTGTATGCCTTCACTCCAAATTCCTCCAGACGGTCCGCGGCAGCCCGGGAAAAGGGAGTGCTGATAAATTCCATCCCCAGCGATTCCACATATTGTTTAAACTCCAGTTCTTCCTCGCGCGTCAGGGCACAGCGTTTCATAATCTCGTAAATTGATACGTCAGCATTACCGGGGATTACCTTTTTTGCCGCCTGGCTCATTTCGTCCTCTACAATATGTGTCTGATGCTTGATCAGCCTGGCGCCCGCCCGCCTGGCTGAGAGAGCCATCTCCTTAGCAGTCTGAAGATTTCCCTCATGGTTGATTCCGATCTCTGGGATAACCAGAGGACGGTTTGATGCGCCGATTTCGATATTACCGATTTTCATATCATTTTCACTCCCATATGTTTTACAATATGAATACGTGTGTCTTTGTTTTTAGCTGAAAAGCTCTGGGTATTGATCAATAAAATACTCTTTTACAAGAAGTTCTAATATTTCAAAATCTTTTCCTCTGTCAATATCAATCACATAGGTGTCTTCCAGCTCTAAAACACCGCTTTTCCCCTCAAACGTAATTCTTTTTAACTTATTAATAAGAGAGTTGCGGTTATAGCAGTAGATCGACGGATTCATGTCATACGTTTTCGGAGCCTGCTGACGGCATACATAATCGGATTCTTTAATCTTATATGCAAAACCATCTTTGACTTCAACCATATTAAAATACGGATTTCTCCTTGATTCCGCCGCAGTAAAAATCAGATCATACTGTTTCTCTTCCTGCTGGCACATCTGCAGAGCGTGTTCTATATCTTCACTTTTTCTGAGGGGCGAAGTGATATCCAAATCAACAACATAATCGTATATTCTCTGATATTTCTGTTCGGCATACAGGGTTGCCTGCTGTATGACAGGAACTTTTGGAGTATCATCCTGGGCCAGATGGGCCGGGCGCTCCAGAGAAAGAACAGCTGGAAATTCTTTGACATAATCTAAAATATCAATACTGTCCGTGCTGACAACAATGTCAACGTTATACAAATCCCTATATTTTTCACGAAATAGAATCGCCGATTTCAAAGTATAAAAGATTAATGGTTTGCCTAAAAAGGGGCGAAAATTTTTGCTTTTGACTCCTTTGGAGCCGGCACGTCCACAGATTGTGATTAAAATATTTTTCATTTTACCCGATATCTCCTTTTGCTAATTTTAAAACCCGGAACGCCTTCTCAACCGGATTGATGTTACAGATGGTTTTTCCTTTGTCTATAAACATATCCCAGAAATATCTCATTTCCCTGTAATAATGGTCGACTGATGTATCAAACTGAATTTCTTTCTTATCGCAGAGATATGAGACCTTTTTAGAAAGCAGATCCCCTATTACTGTTTCATGGCCTCCAAACAGCTCAATTTGTCGTTGATCCGACCGTCCGAAATAGTCCAGGTGTACCTCGACTACCATATGACTGTAAGTAAATATATAAACAGCCAGATCACAGGCGCTCATTTCCAGATCGGAGTATTTCCCGGATACTTTCACAGCCTTCTCTGGGAAACCAAATAAATCCACCATGTAATCAATCTCATGGATTAAATCTATGTCCACCCCGCCGCCGGCCCGGACATCCGTCCGAAAGCTTTTTCTGTAATCCCGCCCCTTTTGCCATTCCGGCATGTAGGAGGAACAGATAATTCTGGCAGCAAAATAGTTTTCCTTTGTTACATCTTGTTTCAGACATTGGACAACATCTGTAAAGCGCATAGGTGCGGCCACGTAAAACAGCTGATCCGGATTGGGCATAGCCTCTTTTAAATCATACGATGTGCTCTCAAAAATTGGCTTCTCAATAAACATGCTCCTTGTGCGGTTTTTAAAAAAACATATTTCCCGAAAATGCTCAGCTGTAGGGCTGGTCACAAAAATCATGTCATACATTGGATCCGTCTCATCCCACTGATGTAGTTCATGGCGAACCAGAAGTCTGATGTCCTCCGGCAGCTTTCGGTCTGATTTTCGCAAAGTATCCACTATCAGATTTACGTGTTCGGCATCTGCGATTTTTTTCAGGTTTTTTAAATGCCGGCTTCCTATCGAGCCCATCGCTGTAAAAAGAACTTTTATCTCCATCACAAGACCCTTTCTACCAGGCGGTTGTACCTCCATCCACAATTACATTTGCTCCTGTCATGTAAGAGGAGGCATCAGACGCTAACAAAACGGCAACCCCCAACAGATCCTCGGGGTATCCGATTCTCCCTAACATTGTGCGGTCACTTAAATTCTTCATAAATACCTGGTGTTCCTGTGTGGCCGGATGGGGGAAAGATCCCGGTGTCATGCTGTTTACGCGAATCCCATACTTTGCGAACTGGGACGCACAGTGTCTCGTAAGCTGAACAATGGCTGCTTTACCGGCACCATAGTTTGGCGGACTGTTGAATCCCTCTGGATATGTACGAAAATCCGGACCAATCAGCGCGTACAAGGAACCAAAGTTAATAATACTTCCTTTATGGTTCTTTTTCATAAAAGGAATGACTTCTCTCGTACAGCGGTATGTTAATCCCAATGTTCCCTGGATTCCGGCCTCAAACGTCTCATCGCTCATCTGATCTGCGTCTCCTGTTCCCGCATAGCCGGTATAGGCGGCGCAGTTAAACAGTACATCAATTTTTCCTGCGTACTGTTCCGCTTTCTCGTACATGTTTCTCACTGATTCCGCATTCATCAAATCACATTTGATATAGGAGAGTTCGCCGTTCTGTCTTAAAGCCTCTAAACGCGGATGATTCTCCTCCACCATATCCGCGATAATAACCGAGGCCCCAAAATCCTGAAAACATTCTGCAATTTTAGAGCCAAGATAACCAGCTCCCCCTGTCACCACGATTCCTTTTCCTTTCAAAGAAAACATATTTTGATAATTCATGTTTTTTCCTGCGGCCTTCTGCATGGGGCCTTCCTTTCTTAAAATTTTTGAAAAGTCATTTTTAATTCCTAATAATAAACCTTGTTTTTATCTGCTATTTGTACTTTTGTATGGATAACTGGTAAATTTTTCATTTAAAGCTTTCAAAATTTTAATCATTTCCAGTTCACTGTTCGGTACAAAGATTTTTTCTTTATTCGTGTATAATTTTCTCAGCCGTTCAACATAGCCATCCAATGTATCCTCGCCGTACTGATGATAATATGGATACAAACGATACGTTAAAATAACGTATGGCTCCATATTGAATAGCGCTTTAACATTCATAGCTACACTGCTCCCCCGCGAAATAATCACTTTATTTTCTAAAGCGATCGTTGAACAGAGCGCCTCAAAAATATATACTTCTCGATCAATAAAAACTCTTGAATTCCATTGCTCTGCAAAATGCAGTCGATGATCTATAGAATTGCTATGAGTTTTAATAATTACATTATTGCTACCGACGGTTTCCATTAATGTGTTTATAATATGATAAGATTGTCCGTAGTTATCCTCATAGCCTTTGACGATATATCCCGCCAAATAAATGTATTTTTTCTTAATATACTGCAATATGTGTGATTCTTCCAAATGAGTTGAACGCTGTAATATTTTCAAGCAACATGTATTAGAATCAGTTAACGAAGGCAATACTTTCGTAGTGATTTTTTCTTCTTCATATATGGACGGATTATATAAATAAAGCTCCCGGCTCAAATAATATAGATATTTTCTTCGATATTTTCCATGCATATAAGAACTGATTAACTTTTCTTTCAATGAATGATGCGTATCACTAACCGTTAAACTTGAAAATTCCTCATAACTACGTTCGCCTTCTTCAAATAATTGTATTTTTAAATTTCTATTTCGTTTAAAAATATGATCAATTACATAAAGAGTGTCTGCCCAAAAACCTGCTGTAATGCATAAATCATATACCTGGTCTTTTATAGTATTATCTAACGATCTTTCCATACTATTTTTATAATTTCTTTTATATGACCAAAAACGTAATTTAGGGATCTTTCCAATAATTCCCAGGCGTTTATCAATTTGGGGCATAGGAATGTAATATATATTAGAAAATATTTTTTGTTTTTCCACCTCTTCAAGCAGAGTATTAGACAATGTTTTGTTACTACGTATTAATAAATCAAAAGGTTCGTTTGAAAAATATGTTAATTTTACATTGACTAAATTTAAAACCGTAAAATTACTCCAGGCATATCCTAATATCATGGTGTTTCTCCTGCTCCAGATATCATATTAGGGCGGTCTTGATCCCCATCCCCCTTAAAAATTTTTGTGTTTTGATATGGCGTATGAAACCATAATTCTATATTCTTTTTGATATAAGGCTCAAAATAATTAGGAATGATTGTATTTGATTCATCTTTCAGAATAAATCCTGCCTTAAGCAAGTATGAATCAGAAATTCCATATTCGTAGAAATCAACATATTCGTAGAAATTGTTTAGAATCAATTCGTGAAATGCGTCTCCACACTCCGAAATGGAATAGTCGTCTCCAAAAAAATCAACGATCCTAAGAATTTTGTTTCCAAATAAAGAAATTTCCCGTGCAATGAACACTCCTCTGATTTTTGTGTCAAGCTGAATGCCAAATGCAATATACTTATAAATCGGATGTTCAAAATATCTCTTTTTTATATACCAGAAATCTTTAAAGTTCGGACAAGAGCGGTATTGATCCAAATTAAAACTTGTTTTAAACTGTTCCGGCGTTTCCAGCATTTTAAATTTGGCTTTTCCGGCAGTTGGATGTGACCGAATATTGTCTGGAATATCTGCAATACGATATTCCCGGCAGCCATAAGTAAGATAGTAATGTTTTAGACATCCAACATGTTGTTCTTTTATACGACGGAAAATCACTCCCGCTGTTGAGGGATTAATTCCTACTCCACTGTGACCCTTAACTCCTGTAAGTTCTTTGACTGATTGCACCATCTTATAACCTAACATAGGAGTTTTGCAGGCGGATGAGACCTTCCACAATCCGCCAAAGATATCGCAGCCATTTAATTCCCGCTGTAAAGGATACATAAGCATGACCCCGTGAAGCTCCCCTGTTTCTTTTTCAATCGCGATGAGAGCGTTGATTCTGCCATCTATGCAATGCTCATATCTGAAAAAATTAGGATTTTTCACATAAATATGCTGCGGATTCCATTCCCTTTTAAGGAAATCAATGATCGGATGGAAGTCAGTATCCTCTGCTAATCGTATTATATGAGTTTTCATATCAACTGAAGTCAAATCAGATTCCCCCATCCACACGCATAATCTGCCCGGTAACAAAAGAAGCTTTTTCGGACGCCAGAAAAGCAATTACATTCGCAATTTCATCCGGCGCAGCGGAACGATGTAAGCTGGATGATTTTATCATCCGATCCCTTGATTCTTCGTCCATTTGTGTCATCATATAAGTCTCGATCATTCCCGGAGCAACCGCATTTACCCTTATACCAAAATCTGCCAGTTCTCGAGCTATCACTTTGGTTAAAAACGCAAAAGCAGCTTTACTCGAACCATATGCCGTATATCCTTCATGTCCATCCAGTCCTTCAACAGATGAAATGTTTATAATGGAGCCCTGTTTCTGCCGGGTCATTACTCTTGAGACAATTTGTGTAATTAAAACATGTGAAAAGAAATTAATATCGAATACTCTTTTTAATTCCTTCATGGAAGTCATCTGAAAATATGAACCATATGGCACTCCAGCGTTATTAACCAAAATATCAATGGGCTGTTTTTCTTTTACAATGTTCTTTAGCGACTCTTTTATTTCATTTTCATTTTCTAAATCAAAATATACAGGTTTAATCCATACTCCATACGTTTGGGCCATTTCTGCCATATCCAGCTCAAACTGTTCATTTTCCCGATGCGCACATGCCCATATATTAGCGCCTTCTTTGGCAAAGCATTCTACCGTTGCACGCCCAATTCCGGTTCTTGCACCTGTAACAATCGCATTTTTCCCTTTTAACATATTAGATTTTCCCCTTTAATAGTCTCTGCAATTGCTCTCGCATTAAGTCCACATTTATCCAGCATATAACGATAACTTCCCGCCTTCATAAAAGCGTCGGGCAATCCAATCTTAACCACCCGGGGGGGATTTTTATAACTGGCTACAATATCGGAAACTATGGTTCCAAGTCCGCCGCAGACAGTATGTTCTTCCAGCGTAACAATGGGCATATGTTTTTCTGTTAATGTACGAATAAGTTCCTCATCTATTGGTTTAATTGTATGGATATTATATACAGATGCTGAAATACCGCTTTTTTCCAGAACTTTAGCTGCACGAATACCTTCATATAGCATGGTTCCCGTCGCCAAAATTGCCAGATCTGTACCCTCTCTGTGCTGGATCGCTTTTCCTAACGTTAACGTATAGTCTGTCTTGTAAACGCAGGGATTCGCTTCGATTCCCGTAAGCCTCAAATATGCCGGGCCATCATTGGAACATAATAATTCTGTCATTTTAGCCGTCTCCACACAATCGGCGGGCGAATATATTTGCATGTTAGGAATTGAACGCATCAGTGAAAATTCTTCCAATCCAAAATGGGTATTTCCACATACGCCCATTCCGACGCCACTGGCGATTCCCACAACAGTTACATTTAAATTCATATATCCAAGATAAGTCCGAATCATTTCATAGCATCGCATAGAAGCAAACGGAGCGAAAGAAACAGCAAATACCTTATATCCATTCTGGGCAAGCCCTGCTGCAACGCCGATCATATTCTGCTCTGCAATCCCCACATTCAGAAACTGATCGGGAAACTTCTCAGCAAACTCATTTAAGCCCGCGGAGGACGCGACGTCCGCAACCAGAACCATCAATTCTGGATGTTCTGCCGCTAATTCTGTCAAGACAACGCCAAAAGTTTTTCTAGAGCCTATTCTGGACCACTGCAATGCTGTTTTTTGATCAATTATCATTGTCGATCTCCTTTATTGCCTGTTCATATTCATCGTGCTGCATTCTGGCATGATGCCATTTAGGATTATTCTCCATGAACGAAATTCCTTTTCCTTTTACAGTATCCATTACAATGGCAACCGGCTTTCCTTTGCCGCCAGAATGTTCAAACACCTCCAACAATTGGGGGATATTATGGCCGTTCACTAAATATGTCTCAAAGCCCATTTCCCGCAATACAGAGGGAAGATTTTTGATCTGCAGAATCTGCTCAGAATCCCCATCCAGTTGTTGATGGTTATCATCAATAATCATATATAGATGGTCAAGCTTTTGATGGACTGCAAGCATGGCCGCTTCCCACACACTTCCCTCATTACACTCTCCATTTCCCAGAAGAACATATACATGGTAATCCAATCCCTTTTTTCGCCCGGAAATTGCTTCACCAATCCCGAAAGAAAACCCTAATCCTAAGCTTCCGCTAGATAGCTCGATACCCTTTTCTATGTTTTTAACTGAATGTGCCGGGAACATTCCTCCATCGTTTTCAAAGGTTGCCAGTTCTTCTTCGTTTAAAAAACCAGCATGATATAAAGCGGCGTAAAGTCCGGCAGAACTATGGCCTTTGCTCAAAATGAAACGATCCCGATTCGGGTCTGTCGGGTTACTCGGATGAATATTTAAAATTTTTCCGTACATTACAGCCAGCAATTCGGCGCATGAAAACACACCTCCCACGTGAACGCCGGCCGCACCTGCATGATACGCCATTTCAATAGTAGTTTTACGTATCTTTCTTGCCATGATATCTAAATCAGTATGCTTCATTAAAGCCTCCATAAACTAATAATCATATATTATTCTCGACAGTGTACGAATCAGATCATAACCATCCCAAGTCAATGAAAAATCCATTGTTCTTCCCAAAGGAACAATCCTGTCAACACCAAGGACTCCAGCTTTGATCAAACACGTCTGAATTTCCTCTTTCATGTCTCCTAAATATGCTAATGTCTGACATTTTTCATGGCATATCGGAATAATATCGTCCATTTGCGTTAAATCATATTCAAAAAAGAATCCACTGTGGTATTGATATTTTAATAAATCAGCCGAAAGTTCCTTTACTTTCAGGCGCATAATATTCAAGCCAGAGCCATCTCTTATTAAAGAACAGTTGTTGTTCATCGCAGCCAGACACAGGGCATCCCATTTCCCTACCGCCTGGACTGGAGCCAAATTATAACGCTGATCTACAAGCTCCGATAAATACATCCAGAATTGTCTTTTAGCTTCTTCGATATGCGTTCCGTTCCATAAAATAATTCGCGGAGAGGTACAGGCGTTCTGATCCGAGAAATACGTGTCGTTATAAAAGTCCAGAGCAACCTGTTCTTTATTATCCAGAGCCAGGTAATAATCACTATTAATAATACATGCTGAATAGCGATCGGCAAATGTAACATCAAATGCTCTTGGAGCCAATAAAGATTTGCGGATTTCGGCTATAGTTGAGTCTCCGCCCCAGATCACCCGGACGTTGCAGCGGGATGAAATCCAACTGGTATATTTTGTTCCTTTTTCGTATTTCACCAGGTAAATATATGGGAGCATATCTGGATATTCGCTCAACAAATTGTTAATTTCCGTACAAATAATACGAACCTGTGGAAAATCTTTACTTGGTATCCGAACAATATTTTTATTTCCTGCAAGCAGTCCAGCAGCTAAAGAAAAGGCAAAATTAACCGGCACATTTGACGGGGCTATGTGAAATACGATACCTCTTCCTAACCTCTTTGCAGCATCCTTGTATTCTTTTGCATATGACAATACAGCCGCTTTGCGGCACCAGTATGCAAAGGTAATGACATCCGAGTATGACCGGCCTACCTGCAGAAGGCGAAGTGATAATTTATTCAAAAATGAAATAACTTCCGGTGCAAACGGCTGTAATGCAGGAGCCTGCATCATCGCATAAAAACGTTCTTCGTTAAAATCCAACTGCATAAGTATCCGAACACCCCCTGATTTCTGCATTTTTAAGCCGTCCATAAATGGAAAAATATTTTCCCTTCCTGCCACAGGGGCAATCGTCCTCTCCCAGGATTGCACCTTCATCCTCTGTTAATAATGAATGTCCCGGGTATGATTGCGGAATAGCAGATACAACCTGAATGATTCCCTTTTCTCCGTTTTTACAGATCGAAAAGTCCTTTGGTCTTCTGACAAGGATATCCGAAAAAATACTTGCATGCAAATGTCCGCACTCGCATTCCATGTATATACTGCCTGTCTGTTCTACCATACCGTAATAATTATGAACCCGTTCTATTCCACATCTTTCAAAGAGAGTTTCTTTAAACATTTCCGTGGAAATGTTCTCTGACTCCAGTTTTTTCCAGCCTCCTCCATGAATTAAAATACCATTTGACAAATCAAAATATTTGGCAGGATATTTTTTCAACTCCTGACAAAAATGCTGCCAAATCATAAAAGTAAATCCGAATAAAAATATCGGTTTATTTTTATGCGACTCAATAAACGCTTTTACAAGATCAACATTTAAGCTCATGTCATCATTTAATGCATATATTTTCTGACTTCCAAACATGGAAAAGCCTAAAATTCCTGCTCCACGCGCCGAAAACATAGCCCGGTTTTTGATAACAGAAGGGCAATCTATGATTATCATGGGCAAACGCGCACTTCCGGCAAAGTCAGAAAATATTTTTGCCAATACTTTCTGCTGCAGAGCGGATGTTTCCCGATCCAGATAAATTTTTGAAACTGCCTGCCCCGTCGTGCCAGATGACGTCATTACTTTGAAGACATTGTTTTCTGCTATGCTCTTTAAGTCCGTTTTTTTAAACAAACTGACAGGCAAAAAGGGGATGTCTTCATATGTGGTTTCAGAATTCAATTCAAACCCTATCGCATCCAATATTCTTTCGTATTCCGTGCAGTTATTATAATGATGTCGTGTTAATTCCCTGCTCCGTGCAGATAACAGCTTTCGTTTCTCTTCCCTGGTCAGAGAAAATGGGGCATGCTCAAAAAAAGTGTTTATCACGTCTATTCCTCCAATGCGGAATACAGAATTTTCCCCGAAGCATTTCTCGGGATCTCCGTTATATGAGAGACAGAAAATCCGCCCCGGCTGATTCCCGTATGATGCACAATGTAATCAACCGTTTCCGCCTCTTTTTCCGGATTTGTAATGAAAATTTTCATCATGTCGTCTTTTCCGACACAGACACTCTCGATCCCTTCTTTTTTCAAAAGTGTCTCAACTTCATCAAGATTCACCCGGTTTCCGAATATTTTCAAAAAGCGTTTTTTCCGTCCGGTGATATAATAAAATCCGTCTTCATCCCGCTTGGCCATATCCCCGGTGTGCAGAACTCCGTGGTTTTCGTCGCCTTTGCTCAGATCGTTTCGATTTTCTGCATATCCTAAAGTTACATTGTCCCCAAAGTAAATCAGTTCACCTGTGACCTCTGGTTCCATAATTTCGTGGTTGTCCACATCAATCAGCGCAAAACGTCCGCCGGGAATGGGAATCCCCATACTTCCGGCTTTTTTCTGTGCGTATTCCCAGGGCAGGTAAGACATTCTCGCGGTTGCTTCTGTCTGGCCATACATCACGATTAACCGGATTCCTTTTTCAGTGCAAATCTGGTTGAACTCTTCCGCCATCTCTTTGATCAGCCGGCCTCCGGCCTGGGTCAGATATCGCAGGCTCGGCAGATCCATTTTTCCAAAACGCAGCTTTTTCAGAATATCATAGATATATGGAACGCCGCCAAAGGTTGTAGCCTTCTGCTCCTTTAACAAGGACCAGAACTTTTTGTCCATCAGCGTAGCTTCTGTTAATATAATAGAAGCGCCTGCACACAAATGAGTCTGGATAATAGACAGGCCATATGTGTAATTCATTGGAAGAGTGGTAATCGCTCTGTCTTCCGGTACAATTCCCAGATATTCTATAATCGATTCTGTGTTGCTCTGAATATTTTTCCAGGACTGGCGCACCAGCTTGGGACTTCCCGTACTTCCGGAAGTTGTCAAAAGGAGAGCCAGATCCGGATTCATCTGATAATCTTCTTCAAAAGAGGTTTTTATCAGCTGATACTCCTCATATTTATAAACTGGCTCACCCATACAATCAACGTTCTTCGTGCTGGGTCCCCAGATATAAGACGGATGATAGCTGTCTGTCAATGTCGAAAATAATGCTTCGTCGATATCCGCATTAATTAAAACAGGAACTATGTCCTTTCTCATAAAGCCTACATATCCGACGACTGCTTCTGCAGTATTTCTACACAAGACAAACACCAGGCAACGATGCCCTACAATGTCCGCCATTGAGTCCGCCTCTTTTACGAGTTGGTTGTAGGTCATCTGTTTCCCGTTTTCGTCGATTAAAGCTACAGAATTTTGATATTTTTCTAAAGTTTTAAAAAATAACATAGCGTCACCTGTCTGTTTATTTAAAGTTCCACTTCGTATTTGCGCATAAATTCTTTTCCTTTTTCGTAGGAATTGAACTCGATAATATCATCTGTGTCGAACATGATGTCGAATGCATCTTCCAATGCCGCAATCAGCTGCATGTGTCCTACGCTGTCCCACTGCGGAATGGACTGATACTCTAAACTCTCGTTTACAAGACCTGCATCAATACCTAATGCCTCTGCAAATGCCTGGTTATACTTTTCTAAATTTGTCATGATTGTTCCTCCATTTTCCTTTTTATAATATCGTTAAATTCTTTATAAGAATTGACTGCGATCACTTTCTCTTTGTCCCTGTAAATCTGTTTTAATGCCTCCACATAGAGTTCCATAAAATCTTCCGGCTCATCGGGCTTAGGATATAAACGATGAGTAAAAATAACGGTCGGTTCCCAGCCAAAGATCATTTTCGCTGTAAACATGCACGAAGTATTGCGCGAAACAAAAATTTTGCAATCCATATCCATCTGTATTGCTATCGCCTCAAATGGTCTTTTCTGAACATCTACATAAACAGGCAGTGGATATAACCGTGAAATATCCGTCTCACACTTTAAATCATTCGCATGAAGTTTCACTAACAGGCTGTCACCTCCCGCGGTATCTAATATTATTTGCAACACCTGTTCCGAAACTGGCAGATCTTTTTTGTATTGCGGCAATTCTGGAACAGGGAAGAAATATATACGGCGGTTCTGGTAAGGGGTTATATCAACATTTTCTGCTAAACTTTTTAAACACTGATAACAAATGGGATTGTCAGCAGTTATTCTAGGCATTTGATATATCGGAACCGGCATTTTACCCATAAATGCTTTAGGTTCATATAAATACAGTCCTTTTACAAGAGATCTGGCCAATATAGTTGTTTTCCCCAAAATGAGAAACTGAATAATTCGCTGCCTTTTTGACGCAATCAGCTGATTTCTGGTCAGTATTTCGAGAGAAGCACTGTAATGCCGTGTCCCTTCTTCGACAAATAAAATCTCCAGGCCAGGATTTCTCGGATATATATTCCTTAACAAATGAAGAAATTCTCCCCAATATCCGGGTGTCAGAATTAAATCATACGATTTCTTTCCCGGTAAATTTGTATAATACCGTTCATAAAAATGTCGTTTTTCCAGGGTGGCAAAGATTCCTCTAATCACAGGGACTGAGCTATACCATCTGTTGCTGTCCTGCGAAGGCGTGACTGGTACACAATATACAGTTTTAAAGATGCCGATCGCCCGGATGGTGCTGAGCAATTCGCCAGAAATACGATCCAGCATCAGGACAAATAAATCAGCAGGTTCGTCTGTATAGGTGTGAGAATATACATTTACAATGTTGATAATCTGCATATTCGTCCACGCATAGCAGGCAATCATTTTGTTATCATTCCTTTTTTGCGAAATCTTTTATATGCCCTGGAATTAAGCAGTTTTCGATATTGTCCTTCTGAAACTCCTAATATACTTAAACTATGATAAATCCAGTATTTTTTTGTCATGGAGCTTTTCCAGCGTAGATCTATAGAGAAAATTTCCCGGTTTAGCCGGTTGCAACGCCGCCTGCCCTCTTTGCGGTTAGCACCGGCTAAGCAGGCATTGATGTAATAACTTAAAACAGTCGTTTCCAGTCTTTTCAAATAGAAACTTTTTTCAACTTCCGAAAAATTTCTGACATTTCTTTTATAGTAAGAAGTTAAGTACTGGATTACTTTTTCCAGATCACCTAAACGTGCACTCCTGTTTTCAGACGACATACTTTGACTGCGATTGCCAATCTGATATTCATAGAGAGGAATATTTAACGGGCAAATCGATTTTGCTGAAAAAAATGGAATGGTCACATATTCCTGGTCTTCATAAAATATCTTTTCGCTCAATAATTCCCCATGGTTTTTATAAAAGTCTGTGCGATAAAAGATACCGTGAAAACATATCCCATGTTCAAAGGCACGCCATTGATTTAATACATCTTTCAACTGGTAGTACTGATCATATTCATTGAGAAAAAGAGGGTATAGCACGCGTTCTCCCGACACCATATGCACTGTATGATAGGGAGTTACTACCACGTCTGCATCACAATGTTTCAGTTTTTTTACCAGTGCGGAAAGTTCTGAAGTATTGGCCCAGTCATCAGCATCAATAACTTTCATATATTTTCCGGTGATATATTGAACTCCTGTGTTAATAGCAGAGCCATGTCCTCCATTTCCTTTTGAAACCAGGGAAAAAAGCCCCGGGTATCGCCGGCTGTATTCCAGAGCAATCTGCTCTGTATGGTCTTTAGAACCGTCATTTATAATAAACACTTCGATCGTTTCCTGCGAATCAGACAGTATAAAAGAATCCAGGCATTTTATTAAATACTGTTCAGCATTGTACGCGGGAATAATAAAAGAGAGTATTTTTTTCATTTTTCTGCTGTTTTGGCACTCACGGCCAATTTACAAACATTCCGCCTTCAGCTTTCCTATTCTGTTATCCAAAATTCCCCGGCAGAGCGCCCTGAAAGCATTGAGAGGGCGGATTTCTTTCTGATACAGGGCCCGTTTACAAAAAACGTAATAAATCCCATACAGAAAAGCTATCCCAAATCCCAGCATATACCGGGTCGCTCCCCCCCGTTGGTAAAAAAACATTTCATTGTAGCCGGAAAACCAGGTGGATTCATTCTCCCTCAGTTTTGCAACCGTTTCAGGGACGTAATAAATAGTAAGTCCCGATTTCAGGCAGTTTATTAGAAACAGGTTTTCTTCCCCGGCTCCATTTCCGCTCCCGGCTCCCATGAGAGGGTCAAAGCGGACACCCGACTTAAGTACTGGTTCCCGGCGAAATGCAATTTGACGCGAATCAATTCGCAGGCTTTTCCATTTACCAATTTTTTGGATCCGATCCGGCAATTTTGTTATCTTGTTTTCAATGGAAAACGCGATAATATCCGCATCCGGCAATCTTTCAAAAGCTTTGCATATAACAGTCTCATAATTATCCTCAAATATCTCATCATTATCGCAGAGAATACATATTTCTCCCACTGCATATTTAAGCGCCATATTTCGACTGTTTGAGAGTCCCCGCTCTGTTGTGGAGATCATCCGGATCCTCTGCGAAGCAAATTCTGTATTCTGGTCACATTGATTGATTAACAGTACCTGCGATGTAATCTTACTTGTTTCGACTAATGATGTATCTGCTTGATACATGCAGGAAAGCAATACTTCCAAATTCATCGTTGGCCCCACACTCCTTTACAGAGAAGCGGTATTTTTAACAAATCAACCTTAAAAAATAATTTCCGACTGATTTCCAGGGAAATTAAATGGGGATTGATTATGGAATATCTGTCTTTTTATCAAAGACCGATATTCATTTGAGTGTTGCGAATGCAACATTTTGGGGACGAGTGTAGCCTTCATTCTCATCCTAAAATTCCCCACTTGCGCGAATCTCTAAAATACTATAGGATTAGCATAGGACAAGTTTAAGAAGTGAAAAAAAGGTCACAGAAGAATCGGAATATAAAAAATAGATAAAAATAGATATGAAGGCAAAGACACATACACAGAATAAAGAAGTACGGGGAGAGAAGTATATATGATAACCGACACGCAAAAAGAAGACACAGCCGTGTCCGGCATGATAAGCATTATTATGCCCGCCTACAATGCGCAGCGAACCTTACACCAGGCAGTGGATTCCGCGCTGTGTCAGACGCATCAGAATATAGAGCTGCTGATCATCGACGATTTTTCATCAGATTCTACTGGCCAGATTGCAGAAGAGTACATAAAACAGGATAGAAGAGTGCGCCTTCTAAAAAATGGTAAAAATTTAGGAGTGGCCGTATCCAGAAACCGTGGTGTGGATGCAGCGAGAGGAGAGTGGATCGCTTTTTTAGACAGCGATGATGCATGGACGGAGGACAAGCTGGAGAAGCAGCTGTCGTGCGCTGTGGTTAGGCATGGAGAGTTCATTTTCACCGGCTCGGCGTTTATGGATGCCGATGGGAATAGAAAAGTAGGACTTCTCCATGTGCCAGAGCAGGTGACCTACAAAGAATTACTGAAACAGAACGTTATTTCCTGTTCTTCCGTAATGATCAAAAAAAGTTTGGTCTGCAAATATAAAATGGCAGGAGATTTTCTACATGAAGATTTTGCAGTATGGCTGCAGATTTTAAGAGATGGAAAGACTGCGTTTGGAGTTGATGAACCTTTACTCATATACCGCTTGTCTGCGGGATCGAAATCGGGGAATAAGTGGAAGGCGGCGAAGATGACCTATCGGGTGTACCGGCATATTGGACTAAATGTATTTTCAGCAGTTTATTACTGGATGCATTATCTGTTTCGGAGTGTGAGGAAATATAGTAAGCTGGTTGGCTGAAAATCTGGTTAATCTGATCGCCTTAATTATCAGAGCAAAAGAATATAACTTATCATTGGGGGAAGTATAAAGATGTATAAGTATAATAATTACAGGGCAATTATATTTACTTTAACAACGGCGATTGTTTATTTTTTATGGAGTATTTTGCAACCAATAATTATTTCTTTTGGGAGATTTAATATAGTTTATTCCGCAATATTAGGAACGGTTATTTCATTAAGTTTTTATAGAGTTGTATTAAAGGTAACTGAATACATAATGATTAAGCTGCCATTTGTTAAAAAGATTATTTTTGGAAATAGTTATTTAGAAGGCATCTGGGTAGGAGCTTACATTGGTGGAAACGGAAACCCGCGTTTTTTTATTGAATATTTTGAACAGGATTTTACTAATGTTGTAATTCGGGGAAAATGCTATTATGAAAATTTCAAATATAAAGGAGAATGGAAGTCAACAACCGCAACGATCGATGCGGAAAAAGGCGAATTATCGTATACTTATGATACAACAATGCGAGATAATGGATTTAGAACCGTAGGTTTTGCTATTTTCAGTTTTGAGAGGAAAAATAAAGCTATGCCGCCGGAAAAATTATATGGGTTTTCTTCTGATATTGATAGTGCGTCCATGAATCGTGCGGTGGAAGAAAAAATTCTCGATAAAAATGATTTGACGGATTCTGAATTGCTTAAACGCGCGAAAGAAGTATTTGAAAAAAATAAAGATACTATTTTGCGGCAGTAGATGATTTTATTCAGTAAAATAATTGGAGATAAGAAAGTGTCAGTTGCTCAACTAATGAAATGCTATAATTATCTGATACATATGGAGCCTCAAATTACAGATTTTATGCAGAGGACGATATTAAATTTGAATACGCAAGGATTAGAGGTATCTTTTATTGGAGACGAAAACCGAATTAAATCAGTTCACTCATTTTTGCAAAAATGCAATCGCCCAGATAGGGAGTTCTCTTCCATATTTTATATTTATGATATTTTGAGATATACCCTTATCCTGCCTTTGAATTCTTTTAAGGATTACTATTTCCAAATAGTAAGTAAAATAATAGAAACGTATGATTTATATCGCGTTAAAAATACATGGATTAAATTTGATAAAGATATACCATATAAAGGAATTAATACAATATTTGCCAGTAAAGGCGGTATTTTATTTGAAGTTCAGTTCCACACATTGGATAGCTATATTGCCAATATTAAGACGCATGAATTGTATGAAAGGCTATTATATGATTCAAAAGCAGGTAATGAAGAGAGTTTAATAAAAAATGAAATGCTGACTTACATAAAAGATTTAGATGTTCCCAGGGGAATTTATGATATTTTTGATTATGATAACAGTAAGGAACTTTTAAATTTAATTACAGAATGTCATCCCTGCCATCCCTCAAATGGATGACAGGGATTTGCAATTTTACTGGTCAGTTAAAAATTCTCCACCCGCCTCTGCTTCCTCAGTTCATTCCGTCTCTCCCCAGCCGCCCAGGCAGCTTTTTCCTCCTCGGTCTCCACAATGAGGCCGGGAACGACCACCGGGTGATCGTTGGCGTCCAGCGCGACCATAACAAAAAATGCGGTGTTCACCAGCTTGCGTGTGCCGTCCAGGGCTTCCACGAAGCTGTCCACCTGGACCTCCATGGAGGTTCGGCCCACGTAGGTGATTTTGCCTTCCAGAATGAGGGTGTCGTTCAGACGCACGGCCTCTTTGAACTGAAGGCTGTCCACGGACGCGGTGGTCTGGTTGCAGTGGGAGTGTCTGCGGGCTACGACGCCTGCCACGATGTCGATCCACTCCATGAGCTGACCGCCGAACAGGCGGCCGGCGCCGTTGATGTGGCTGCTGAGTACGATCTGGGTCTGGATAACGGCGGAGTCCGCCACGTGTTTCATAGGTCTCTGTTCGGGTTTCATTTCCATACCTTGTCTCCTTTGTGCTTGGTGTAATGTTGATGGGGATAAATGTAATATTTTTTGTGATTATGTTGATTGTACTAAAATTTTTTGCGGATTTCAAGGAAAAAATGACCGATTTCTACATTCAGCTATTAGAACCCGGCACTGCAGGCTGAGTCCTGGTTTGGGTTGCCATCTGATCGGCGGTAAGCTGCCAAGAGCCCTCCCTCCCCGCCTCTATCCCCATCTCACCCCTTCCCCCCACTCTTCCGAAACTTCCGAAACGCCCTCCACACCGTCCGCACCACCGGATCGTCGAAGCAGGGTTCGTACTTTTTGGGTGCGTCCTTGTACCTTGTGTAGAACCACTCCCAGTCCTTCCGGCCCTGGCGCACGGAGTGGATGTCGCGGGAGACGCTGCGGCGCCATTTGTCGTCGAAGATGCCGTTGGCGATTAAGTGGTCTAGGATCCGAGGCGGACAGGCTTCGGCATCGTTTAAGCGGATGATATCCAGAAGCTCCAGATTGAGCGGGTTGGAGGTGATGGGGAATGCCTGGCGCATCAGCACGCCGTTTTTCACCTCGTAGATCAGGCTTTTCAGAAAATCCAGGCCGTCGCTGCGGTAGCGGAGCAGCATGTCGCGCACCTGCCGGTTGTATATGAGTTTTCGGTTGGTGTCGTAATCCCAGCGGCCGCGGAAGACGGCGAAGATCAGAAGGGCATTGTCGAAGCAGGAGATAAACTCCTCGCTGTCGCCCAGCTCGGGTGCATCGTCCAGCATGCCGCAGAGTGTGGAGAGAATGTATTCCTCACGGTCGGTCACCCACGGTGATTTCCAGAGCAGATCCTGGAAAAATGATTCGTCAAAAACGGGGTTCATGCCTGGGCCTCCTCCTGTGTTTTTTATTCATAAAATCAATTATATAAGTTTGCCGCTCCGAGTCAATATTTTTTGAAAAAATTTGACTTTTCTTGTGAGAAGCGCTCCCGATTGTCGAGCGGTGTCGAAACTTGCGCTCGAAACTGCCTTCATTTTTATACAGGACAGGCGTATAATTATGTCGTATAAAACAAAAGAAAGGGGAGAGCTTGGATGAGCGATTCGGAACGTCTGAAGGCTCTGGAACTCGAGATCGAGAGACTTAGGGAGGAGCGGGAAATGCTTCTTAAAATTGTTTCTCAGATGCGGGATTCGCTGAACCGGATGATCGGGCGTTTTGTTCTCGAGGAGGTTCAGTGAAATTTGACTAAAATATTAATATGACAGAATAATAGAAATGGAGAGTGCAGCCGGCTTCCTGGAGCGGATGCGCCGGCGGCACTCTCGTTTTTCCGGGTTTTTCGCAGGGCCCGGTTATCTGGAATTTAGTCTGACGGACCTGTTCCGGCTCCGTCTGCCTCTGCCTCGCTCTGAGGCCCGGCGGTGAGCCGCTGTTTCTTTACCATGTCCCATATCATCCTGTGCATCCATTCGACCGTGTCCTTCTGCTTCTTGTTCTCGGCCTCCAGCTGCCGGAGCTCCTTTTCCATCTCCCCGATGACGGCGATCAGGTTTGCAATGATCTCGCGTGTGTTGTTCTCGCGGTGCGGCTTCATCAGACGGGATACCAGCGGACTCTGCTCGATGAGCTTGCGGGACAGAAGCTCGTCCCGCTGGGCGCAGTCTAAGTCCATGAAGTCCTGGTAACGCATGTCCAGGGGCGTCATTTTTCTGGCGCACCTGGGGCATACGGCGTTGCGGCTGAGCTGGTAAAATGCATAGAAGCCGCACTCCGGGCAATAATGTACGGCCAATTCTCGCATGGGTCTTCCTCCTTTCTGTGTATATTAAAGGAAAAATTTATCCTCCATTAATATAAACGCAAAAATTTGGAAATTATTACCAATTCAGACAAAAATATGTCTCCCGGTTCTTAAGTCAGATCCAGCCGCCGTCCAGCCCGATCACCTGGCCGGTGAGATAGGAGTCCTTGTAGCCCAGGTGGTAGGCCAGATCCGCCACCTCCTCGGCTTTTCCCAGACGGCCGGCGGGGATCTCGTCGATCAGATCGATGAGTTCCTCCTGGTCCAGAAAATGGTTCATCTCCGTGTCGATGGCGCCGCAGGCGATGGCGTTGACCTGGATGCCGCTGGGGGCCAGCTCCTTTGCCAGCGCCTTCGTGAAGGCGTTGATGCCGCCCTTGGTGGCGGAGTAGGCCACCTCGCAGGAGGCGCCGGCGACGCCCCAGACGGAGGAGATATTGATGATTTTGCCGCATTTTTTCTCCACCATGTAGGGGATGGCCAGGCGGCAGCAGTTGAAGACGGAGGTCAGGTTCGTGCGGACGATCCGGTCCCAGTCGTCGGAGGTCATGTCCTGGAGAAGGCCGATGTAGGAGATGCCGGCGTTGTTTACGAGAACGTCCACGCCTCCGAACTGCTTGCGGATTTTTTTGAAAAGGGCCTGGCAGTCCGCGGGATTTCCCATGTCCCCGAGAAAGGCCAGACATTCCGTCTGGTAGGATTCGATCTCGCGCCGGGTCTGTGACAGGCGCTCCTCGCTGTGAATGCAGTTGACGGCCACATTGCAGCCCTTTTTGGCGTATTTTACGGCAATCGCTTTGCCGATGCCCCGGGATGCCCCGGTGACGAGAACAGTTTTTTTAGACATACAATCACCTCTTGTGTCCAGTGTATCATATTTGTCCGGGTTTCGCAAAATTTCTTGACGTTGCCCGGCGCGTGTGTTAGCATTTTCATAGAAGAGCTTCTTCCCTGCGGGAGAGGCTTTTTGACGAATGAAAGGGTTGGCAGCGGCGATATGGTGGAAAAACAGTTGGCCTATAAGTACCAGGTGTATAACGAGATTAAAAAGGGGATTATGTCGGGGGTCTACCCGGCGGGGAGCGTGATGAATGAGCGGAAGCTCTCGGAGGAGCTGGGCATCAGCCGGACGCCGATCCGGGAAGGGCTGCAGCTTCTGGCCAGGGACGGCTGGATTCTCATGGAGACTTACAAGCGGGCGGTGGTCCGCGAGTTTGACGCGCAGTATATGTGGGAGCTCATACGCGTCAGGAGCGCGCTGGAGATGTCGGCGGTGGAGGACGCCGTGCGGAGCATGACAGAGAAGGAGCTTTCGCTGCTCCGGGAGATCCATGAGCGGCAGAAGGAGCTTCTCACCCATTACGACGTGACGGCGTTTATCCAGGTGGACCGGGAGTTTCATATATTTATCTACAATATGAGCCGGAACCGGGAGCTCATAAAGCTGATGAGCAATTACTACGATATGTTCCGCTTTATGGCCACCCAGGCAGTTCTGGGCACCGAGGAGCGGCGGAAGACGACGCTGGAGGAGCACCAGGCGATTCTGGATGCCATGGAGAAGCGGGATCCGGAGGCCGCCGTGCAGGCCATGAAGTACCACATGGAGGAGACGGAGAAGAATGCGGAGAGACACCGCAAAATGAGCTTTGGCCCCCTGGACTGTGAAAATAGCTAAAATGAGCGTACAGCTTTTGTGAAAGATGCAAATTGACAGAAATTCATGAAAGCTGTATATTTTAAGCACAAATGGTATACCAAATACCATATTCCACATACCAAAACAGGAGGAATTATGGAAATGAGAGCTGCAATGATCCAGATGGACATGGAATTGGGAAATCCGGAGCTCAATTTTGCGCGCGCGGAGCAGCTGGTGAGACAGACGGCGCACTTAAATCCGGATGTCATTACATTGCCGGAGACGTGGAACGTGGGATTTTTCCCGAGGGAAAATCTTAAGGAGCTGGCTGACCGGGACGCAAAGCGCACGAAGGAGGTGTTCTCCCGCCTGGCGAAGGAGCTGAACGTGAATATCATCGCCGGGTCTGTGGCGAATCTGCGGGAGGACGGCGGGATCTACAATACGGCCTGCGTGTTTGACCGGCGAGGGGAACTGGCCGCGCAGTACGACAAGGTACATCTGTTCAGCCCGTCCGGGGAGCACGAGTATTTTAAGCACGGCAGCGGCCCCTGTAACTTTGAGCTGGACGGCGTGCCCTGCAGCCTGGTGATCTGCTACGATATCCGTTTCCCGGAGCTGATCCGCTCGGAGATGCTGGCGGGCTCCAAGGTGCAGTTTGTGGTGGCGCAGTGGCCCGACACGAGACAGCTTCACTGGGATACGCTGAACCGCGCCAGAGCTATTGAGAGCCAGAGCTTTCTGTGCTGCACCAACTCGGTGGGAAGTGCCGGGAACACGAAGTGCGGCGGTCATTCGGCAGTCTACGGCCCCATGGGCGAGTGCCTGGTGCTGGGCGGCGAGGGCGAACAGATCCTCATGGCTGACATGGATATAGGCGCCGTGGACGGGGTGAGAGATTCCATCAATGTGTACCGCGACCGCCTGCCGGAAGCATACCGGCTTTAGATAGAAAGAAAGGGGAAAAGTGAAGATGAGCTGTATGAATTTTACCGTACATAATAAAGAAGGGGAGAGCCCTCTGGATCTGGAGTTTGAGAGAGTGTTTGCCATCGGCTACGCCGGCAGGAACATGGAGAAGACCATGGAGCACATCCGGGAGCTTGAGCGGGAGCTGGGAGTCCCGGCGCCGAAGAAGATTCCCACCATTTTCCAGTGCGGAAACTATGTGCTGACCCAGGAGCGGGATCTGGCGTTCGTGGGTGAGAAGAGCTGCGGTGAGGTGGAGTATGTCATCGTCATCCGCCAGGGGAAAATCTACATTGGCGTGGGCAGCGATCACACGGACCGCGAGCTGGAGGCGGCCAGTGTCCCGAAGGCGAAGCAGATCTGCGCGAAACCCATCTGCGGGGAGCTCTGGGACTATGAGGAGATGAAGGACCACTGGGACGGCATCCGCCTGCGCTCCTGGCAGACGGTGGACGGGGCGGAAGACCTCTACCAGGACGGCACGCTGGCGGACATTCTGCCGGTGGAGGTTATTTTAAAGGAGTTGGAGGAGCGCGTCGGCGGCATCGACAACTGCGTGATCTTTTCCGGCACGGTTCCGGTGTGCGACGGGTTTAAATACGGAACCAATTTCCGCTACGAGATGGAGGATGAGGTTCTGGGCCGGAAGCTTGCGTCTGACTATAACGTGATCGCCATCAGCGAGGAGGAGAGATGATGAAGAAAAAGTGGTTGGGCCTTGCGCTGGCCATGTGCGCGCTGGCTTCTGTGCTTACCGGGTGCGGCAGCGCAGGCAGCGACGGAGCCATAAAACTGAAAATCGCGACGGTGGGAAATGAATCCCATCAGTCTACCATAGCGGCCACGGCCTTCAAGGAGAAGCTGGAGGAGCTGGCCGGCGACCGTTTTGAGATCACCATTTACCCCAACGCCCAGCTGGGCGGCGAGCGTGAGATGGCGGAGGGCGTCAAGATCGGTTCCATCGAGATGGCGGTGGTGACCACCGACGGTGCGCTCCCCAGCTTTGTCCCGGAGACCCAGGTGTTAGCGATCCCGTACCTATTTGCTGACAAGGAGGAGGCCTACTATGTGCTGGACGGTTATCTGCAGGAGGAGCTGCAGCCGGTTTTCGAGGCGCAGGGCTTTAAGCATCTGTCCTTCTGCGAGCTGGGCTTCAGGCATTTCACCAACAATGTGCGCGAGGTGACGAAGGCGGAGGACATGAAGGGACTGTCTATCCGCGTGCAGGAGTCGGCGATCTGGTTCTCCCTGGCGGATTACCTGGGCTTCATCGCCACGCCCATTTCCTTCAATGAGCTCTACACGGCGCTGCAGCAGGGAACGGTGGACGGGCAGGAAAATCCCATCGCCTCCATTTCTTCCTCTGCCTTTGACGAGGTGCAGAAATACATGTGCCTGGACGGCCACACCTACGCGCCGGAGAGCATGATCATGAACTTGAATTTCTATAACCGTCTGACCGACGAGGAGCGGGCATGGGTGGACGAGGCCACCGTGTACGCCAGAGATACCCAGCGCCAGATGGTGACGGATATGGAGGAGGATATGCTTGCGTCCATCGAGTCCAAGGGTGTGAAGATCTGCTATGAGCCGGATCTTGCGTCCCTCCGCGACGCGACGGCGGAGCTTTACGAGGATCCCGCGGTGACGGCGCTGGTGCCCCCGGAGCTGACGGAGGGCGTGAAGGCGGCCGTGGCGGAGTATGAGGCTGCGCAAGGAGAATAGGAGGGAGAATCATGTTTGATAAAATCATAGACGGGCTTGCAAAAGCTATCATGGGAGTCAGCTCCCTTCTGGTGTTCGTCATCACATTTTTGCAGGTAATCTGCCGCTTTGTGTTAAAATCCCCGCTGCCCTGGAGCACGGATATCCTGCGCCTGGCATTTACCTATCTGGTATTCTGGGGCGCCGCCTGGTGCGTGCGGGAGAAGGAGCATTTAAACGTGGACGTGGTTCTGACGGCCATGCCCGCCGGAATGCGCCGGACCGTGGAAATTCTGATCAACGTGGTGCTCTGTGGGTTCTTCATCTTTCTGATTTATTTTGGCATCCAGTTCTGCATCTTCGGGTGGACGCAGACCACGTCCTACCTGCCGCTGCCGATGTCGGTTTACTATGCCAGCATTCCCAGCGCGGGCGCGGCGATGCTCTACTACATGGTGAAGATTCTTATAAAACAGCTTCGCGGAAGCGATGAGGAGGGCCGGGTATGATTTACATTGTCTTATTGTTTGTCCTGTTTCTGGTCGGGATTCCGATCTGCTTTTCCCTGGGCCTGGTGTCGATTTTCGGCATGGTGCAGGGAGCGACGCCGATGATCGTCGTGATTCAGAGACTGTTTACGGGGGCGGACAGCACGGCGCTCATCGCCATCCCCCTCTTTATCCTGGCCGGCGGCCTCATGGTGCAGGGCGGCATTTCCAACCGGATTGTCAGCTTTGCGGATGCTCTGATCGGCCATTTTCCCAGCGGCCTGGCTCTGGTGAGCATCCTGGCCTGCATGTTCTTCGCGGCCATCACCGGATCGGCCATCGCGGCGACGGCGGCCATCGGCGGCATCATGATCCCCATTATGCGGGAGAAAAATTATGAGGACACCTTCTCGGCGCCCCTCATCGCCTGCGGCGGCTCCATCGGGCCGATCATCCCGCCCAGCATCCCGCTGCTGCTCTACGGAACCATGGCCAATGTCAGCGTCGGAAAGCTGTTCATCGGCGGCTTTATTCCCGGCATTATCATGGGCGTGGGGCTGATGATTTACAGCTATTTCGTGGGAAAGAAACGTCACTACGTGGGAAGAGAGAAGAAGGCCAGCCGGGAAGAGATCCTGCGCACCGGAAAGGACGCGCTGCTGGCTCTGATTATGCCGATCATCATTATCGGCGGTATCTTGTCCGGTATTTTCACGGCGACGGAGTCCGGCGCCATCGCGTGTGCCTATGCGATTATCATCGGCGGACTGGTGTATAAGGAGCTGAAACTGGAAAATATGTTCCGTCTGTTTGTGGACTGTGCAAAATCCACCGGACAGGTGCTGGTGGTGGTGGCCTGCGCCAGCCTCTTTACATGGGTGATCACGGTGGCCCAGGTGCCGCAGACGGTCAGCGCTCTGCTTTCCGACTCCATTCACAGCCGCGTGATCCTGCTGCTTGTCATCAATATCATTCTGCTGATTGCAGGTACATTTATTGATACCACCAGCGCGCTGGTGATCTTCACACCGCTGTTTTTACCGCTGGTGCAGGCCATGGGCATCGATCTGATCCACTTCGGTCTCGTCATGGCGGTGAACCTGACCATCGGCATGTGCACGCCGCCGCTGGGTGTGTGCTTGTTTGTGGCCGGCTCCATCGCGAAGGTGAGCCTGAAGGAGCAGATGAAGGATCTTCTGCCGATGCTGGGCGTGCTGCTGGTGGTGCTGCTTATCATCACCTACATTCCGCAGACGGTTACCTTCCTTCCGAATCTGGTGGGATAGATGAAAAAGGAAAAGTGAATGCGTCTGTGGATGCATATCGCATTATAACAGAGAAAGCCGCTGCCGGGGGCAGAATCATCGTGTCGATGATTTGCCCGGCAGCGGCCTCTTTTTTGCTGGTTTCATGTTGAATGGCTTTATGCCTAGTCAAACAGCGTCTTCCAGTTCTCGTCCCGAAACGCTGCAAAGCACATCCGCACCTGCTCTTCGGTGTTCTTCTCCCCGGCCAGCTCGGGAAGCTCGTCCTCGCCGAAGCAGCGCGATTCTGTGGTTTCGATGTTGGGCACAAAATGACCTCCCACGGCGGTGCAGAGCACAAAAATCTTGCACACCCCGTAGGCGTAGACCGGCAGATTATGTTTGGCGCGGTCCTGCACGGCGATGATGCGTTCGGGAACCACGTCCAGGCCGGCCTCCTCGCGGACCTCCTTGATGGTGTTTTCCCGGACGGACACGTTCACATCCACCCAGCCGCCGGGGAGGGACCACCGGCCGTCGTTTTCCCGCACCAGAAGAATCTTCCCGTCCTCAAAGATGGCGGCTCTCGTGTCCAGCTTCGGGGTCTGGTAGCCGGTGTCGCCGCAGAACAGGTCTTTTACCTTTTCCAGCGGAATTTCTGTCTTGTAGGAGATCATTTCCGCGGAGATTTCCCGGATTCTCTCAAACCGTTCTTTGTCGTAATTATCTTTTACATAGGCCAGCCCCGTCTGGGCCAGGCTTTGAAGCTCCACGGCCCATTCCAGCCATTTTTCATTCCTGTTCATCTTGCATGTATCACCTCGATGGATTTATTATAGCATTTACAGGAAAATACAACAATGGAATTAAATGACAGGGAATGTTAAGAAAAAAGCGCTGTATTATGGCTTTTTTATGTGGTATAATATGAGCACTTAGCGAGGTCTCTCACGAGCTTAGTGCGAGTCATACCTGGCCACTTAGCGAGGTCTTCCACGAGCTTAGTGGACATGGTATAATAAGAAAGTTAAAATAGGCGCTTGAGGAGTATATAAATGGAAAAATTATATGATTTAGTCATCATCGGATCCGGCCCCGCAGGCCTTGGCGCGGCCATTTACGCCAGGCGGGCGATGCTGGATGCGGTTACCATAGAGAAGGGGCTGGCCAGCGGCGGGCAGATTTTAAACACCGAGCAGGTGGACAACTATCCGGGCATTCCGGCTGTGGGCGGGTTTGACCTGGGAATGAAGCTCAGAGAGCACGCGGACAGCCTGGGCGCGGCGTTTGCCGAGGACGAGGTGGTCCGTCTGGAGCTGGAGGGCGATGTGAAGCGTGTGGTCTGCCGGGAGGCTGTCTATGAGACGAGGACCGTGATTATCGCCACGGGTGCGCATCACCGGCCGTTAGGAGTGCCCGGCGAGGAGCGGCTTGTGGGGGCCGGCGTTTCCTACTGTGCCACCTGTGACGGGGCGTTTTTCCGCAACAAGGTGACGGCTGTGGTCGGCGGCGGGGACGTGGCCATCGGCGACGCCATTTTCCTTTCCAGAATGTGCAAAAAGGTGTATGTGATCCACCGCAGGGATGAGCTTCGCGGGGCGAAGAGCCTGCAGGAAAAGCTGTTCGGGCTTCCCAATGTGGAGATGGTCTGGGACAGCGTGGTGGATGAGATCAGAGGAGATTCCCGTGTGGAGGGGCTTAAAATTTCCAACAAAAAGACGGGGGAGACCTCGGAGCTTTCTGTGGACGGCGTGTTCATCGCTGTGGGCATCATGCCGGAGAAGGACGTGTACGACGGGCTTTTAAAGACGGATGCGGCGGGGTATATCGAGGCGTCCGAGGACGGCGTGACCTCCGTAAAGGGCGTATTCGCGGCCGGAGATGTGAGGACGAAGCAGCTGCGGCAGGTGATCACGGCGGTGTCCGACGGGGCCAACTGCATCACCAGCGTTGAGAGATATCTGGCGGAACAGTAGAAGGGAAGATTCGTATGAGGAAGTTGATAAAGGTACTGATGGTCAGCTGCCTGTGCACTTCGTTTGCGGGGGGAGTCACCGCCTATGCGGCGCTCGACCTGGAGACGGAGGCATCGGCGGCGGGGATTTCCGTGGTGCTCAATAATTATTACGCGGGAAGCCTGAACCCGGAGGCGGAGCTGGCGGTGGCTCTCTCCTCGCCGGATACGTTTGCCGTGAAGGCGGAGAGCAGCCCCATGACGGATGTCCCCATGGTGACGTCCACCGCGTCGGCCTACGAGAATGTGGCGGTCTCACAGGTGAGCAATTACGTGAATGTGCGCTCAGAGCCCAACACTACCAGCACCGTGGTAGGAAAAATATACAATAACTGCGCGGCCACCATCCTGGCCACCGTGGACGGCGAGGGCGGACAGTGGTATCAGATCCAGTCGGGATCGGTGACCGGATACATAAAGGCGGAGTATTTTGTGACAGGCTCCGAGGCCGAGGCCATCGCCAGACAGGTGGGGACCTCCATGGCGCGGGTCAGCCACACCAGCACGCTGCGCCTCAGGGAGCAGCCGAATCTGGAGAGTAAGACGTTAGATCTTCTGTCTCCGGAGGCGGAGTACGAGGTGGTCGGCGAGGAAGGCGATTTCTACAAGATTTCTGTGGATACGGATCTGCAGGGGTATGTGTCCAAGGATTACATAGACATCCGCGTGGAATTTGACACGGCGGTTTCCCTGGCGGAGGAGCAGGCGCAGGCGGCGGAGTCCCAGCGGCTGAAGATCGAGGCCGAGCAGGCGATCAAGGAGATGGAGAAGGTGAAAGCTGAGGCCCAGAATGCGGCGGCAGCGGCGCCTACGACCACCACCTCTGAGCCCACGGCGGCTCCGGAGTCCACGGCAGCCCCGGCCACCGTGGAGGAGACCATCGGAATCATTCCGGCCAACCCGGACGGTTCCACATCCGCTCCCACCGCGGCCACACAGACACCGGCGACGGCGGAGAGCGGGACGGTGACACCGCCTGCCAACCCGGGTTCGGAAAACCTGGAGGCGGGACAGACCGGCGGCCCCGGCGGCTCTGGAAATTCTGGCAGCAGCCAGGGAAGTTCCGGAAGCTCCGGCAAAGGAACCAGCGCGGGCCCCAGCTCCGGCAAAGGGCCGGGAAGCGCGGAGGTGACCTCCGCCACCAGGACGGCCATCGTGGCATACGCGAAGCAGTTCCTGGGCAACCCCTACGTGTACGGCGGAACCAGCCTGACCAACGGAGTTGACTGCTCCGGCTTCACCCAGGAGGTGTATAAGCATTTCGGTATCACCACCGGAAGAAGCTCCAGGGATCAGGCAGCCAACGGCCGTGAGATCGCAGTCAGCGACATCCAGCCCGGTGACCTCTTATTCTACGCCAGCGGGGATTACATCAACCACGTAGCCATGTATATCGGCAACGACCAGGTCATCCACGCCAGCACCCCGAGCACCGGCATCAAAATCTCGCCATACAATTACAGAACGCCCTGCAAGGCGGTGACGTTCCTGGATTGATGGGGGATGGAGGAGAAAGTGGAATAAAAACGGATATCTGAGAGAACCGAAAGTAGATGAGGGTGCTGCATAATCATCCATGCGAGATTATGCAGCACCCTCTATTTTTCTGCCCTGTGTTTTGCCAATGGCATTCGTTATCTCTTTTCGATGTCTTTACCTACGGATGGTATATACCGGCAAAAATAATGCGCTGGACAACTCTTGTCATCCAGCGCTTCTTTTCTGAAAAGCGGTTTTATACTGGCCGTCAGCCGCGATACCCTTCCGGACATCTATATGGCCGCCGGAAATTTAAGTCCCTGGCGCGGACGCGATGCCCTTCTGGACATCTGAATGTGCTGGTACTTAACCTCCCCAGCCGGAGCCCGGCTTTCACGTGCCGCTACACGGAACCTCTGGTTCACTTATATTATATTCAAAATGCGCGGAACTATCAATATTATATTTAGACGTAGTGGATGAGTGGCATATTGGTCGAGATGAGTCCTCAAAGCCCGAGAAGCCGTGGAAGCAGCGGGGGAGATGATAGTGACTAGAGGCTCGATACGGTATGACTTAGGCGGACGGTGCGGAGAGCTCTGGGGTTTCGTTTGGCATACAAAGCCAAACGAAAAGAGGGCTACGGAGAGCAAAATTTTATCAAAAATTTTGATCGAATGCCCTCGATCCCCAGAAGCGAGCCGTACCGTGCGTCTTAGTCATACCCATCGAGTCTCCCGGAACGGTCAGCTCCCCCGCTGTTTCCACGGCCCCGCCTTTCACGACTCCTCAATCATTCGAGCCTTCCCAATCATTCACGCCTCCCCAATCATTCAATAAATATATCTACATCTCCCATCTAAGGGAATAAAATCCCCCCAATCCAGAAATACTACTCCCATACTCAACCAACAGGAGGACTTCTCGATTATGTGGGGAATGATCATCGCACTGATATCCGGCGCCCTGATGAGCATACAGGGCGTTTTCAACACCGAAGTAACCAAACAGACCAGCGTCTGGGTCTCTGCCGGCTGGGTGCAGCTCAGCGCCTTTGCGACCTGCGTGGTGTTCTGGCTGTTCACGGGCAGGGAGGAGATCGGCCTGCTGTTCCAGACCCAGCCGAAATACCTTCTGCTGGGAGGCGTCATGGGGGCCTTCATCACCTTCACGGTCATAAAGAGCATGGGCGCGCTGGGGCCGGCGCGGGCGGCCATCCTGATCGTCGTTGCCCAGATCATCATCGCCTATCTCATCGAGGTGTTCGGGCTGTTCGGCGTGGAGCAGGCGGGCTTCGAGTGGAGAAAGGTCATCGGGGCAGCAGTGGCCGTGGCGGGCATCGTGATTTTTGGTTAAAAATGCTTGTGTTTGTCAATTTCTTTAGGTAGAATAAGGATACAGGTATCTGGAAATGAAACGCTCCTGGGGGACAGGAGGTTTTATTGATGGATGAGAGAAAGAAAAAGAGAATAAAAATACTGGCGGCGGTCATATTTATGGTGGCCGCCGGCATATGCTATAGCTGCGGAAGAAACCAGGATTCCGGCGTTTCCGGGGACGGGATTTTCCTCGCGGGAGGGCCGTCCGGACAGAGTCTGCTGGAGAACGGCACTGATCTGGCGACCGGTATCGCTCCGTTGGACGGCACCGCCCCGGAGTCCGGCGCCTCGGCGGAGGCAGATGCTGCGCCAGGGGAAGGCGCCGGTGCGGCAGATTCGGCGGCCGCCGCCCAGTCCACGTCCGCCCCCACGGTCTACGTACATATATGCGGCGCCGTCGAGCGCCCGGGCGTGTACCAGGTGGAGGAGGGGAGCCGCGTGTACCAGGTGGTGGAAGAGGCCGGCGGATTTCTGGAGGAGGCCGCGCCGGATTACTTGAACATGGCGGACGCCGTGTCCGACGGAATGAAGCTGGTGGTCCCTTACGCGGACGAGCTGGAGGCCGGGCAGGCATACGGGGAGACGGGGCAGGCCGCGGCGGGAGTTTCCGCCTCCGGTCCCGCGAAAATAAACATAAATACAGCCGACAAAGCGGCTCTGATGACGTTAAAGGGCATCGGGGAATCCAGGGCGGAGGACATCATCCGCTACCGGGAGCAGAACGGCGGGTTTCAAAAGATAGAGGATATTATGAATGTGTCCGGAATCAAGGACGCTTCCTTTGAGAAAATCAGGGACGATATCACAGTGTAGAGAGGATAAGGTGAGTGCGATGGCCAGGGTTTTGGTTGTGGATGATGAGAAATTAATTGTGAAGGGGATCCGGTTCAGTCTGGAGCAGGACGGCATGGAGGTGGACTGCGCCTACGACGGCGAGGAGGCCATCGCCAAGGCGAAGGAGACGGAGTACGACGTGGTGCTTTTAGATGTGATGCTCCCCAAATTCGACGGGCTGGAGGTCTGCCAGGCCATCCGCGAGTTCTCGGAGATGCCCATTATCATGCTGACCGCCAAGGGCGGCGACATGGATAAGATCATGGGGCTGGAGTACGGCGCGGATGATTACATCACGAAGCCGTTCAATATCCTGGAGGTGAAGGCCAGGATCAAGGCCATCATGCGCAGAAATTCCAAGAAGGCGGCGAAGCCGGCGCGCTCTGCGTCCCGGATCATCACCGCCGGGGATTTAAAGCTGGACGGCGACAGCCGCCGGGTCTTCATCGGCGAGAAGGAGATCAACCTGACCGCCAAGGAATTTGACCTCTTAGAGCTTCTGGTCTGCAACCCCAACAAGGTCTACAGCCGCGAGTCCCTTCTGGGGATCGTCTGGGGCAACAAGGCCATGGATTCCGGCGATGTCCGCACCGTGGACGTCCATGTGAGACGGCTGAGAGAGAAAATCGAGCCCAGTCCCAGCGCTCCTAAGTATGTGCATACCAAGTGGGGCGTCGGATATTATTTCAGAGCATAATTGAATGGCGCGGGGAAGCACCGGACTCCCCCGCGCTTTCGCACTTTGCGGGAACATTTACGCGACTGCGCCCGTAGAGGGAAGGGCAGACGTAAAACACAGACGCGGAAAAGCAGCTGGAAGCGCAGCCGCGAAACACAGCCGCGAAACACAGACGCAGAAAGGCAGCTGGAAGCGCAGTCGCAAAAAAGTAGACCCGGAAAACAACAGGAGAGGATACATACAGAAATATGACAAAGAAAATAAACCAGTCACAGATCAACATCCGCCCCGTGCGCCCGGAGGACGTGGAGGCGGTGGCCCGCGTGGAGGCCCGCTGCTTTCCGGCAGCCGAGGCGGCCACGGAGGAGGAATTTGCGGGAAGGATCGATGCGTTCGGCGACTGTTTCTTCGTGCTGGAGCATGAAGGGGAGATCATCGGATTCATCAACGGCTGCGCCACCGACGAGCGCACCATCCGCGACGAGATGTTCCACGACCCGGCGCTGCACAAAAAGGACGGCGCTTACCAGAGCATTTTCGGTCTGGACGTGGCGCCGGAGTACGAGCGTCAGGGCCTGGGCGCGCGCCTCATGGAGCACATGATCGGGGACGCCAGGAACAGGGGGAGGCGGGGACTCATCCTCACCTGCAAGGAAAAGCTGATTCACTATTATGAGTCGTTTGGCTATGTAAACCAGGGGATTTCCCAGTCCACCCACGGCGGCGCCGTGTGGTATGATATGGTATTGGAGTTCTGATCGGAATGAGAAAAACGAGGCAGCACGTGCAGGGCGCACGCTGGCGGAGACTGGATAACACGGCGAAGATATTTCCCGGAATCACCAATGAGGACTTGAGCAACGTGTTCCGCGTGTCCATGGTTCTCGCGGAGACAGTGGACCCGGAGCTTCTGGAGGAGGCCCTGGAGCGGGTGCTGCCGGCTCTGGAGGGCTTTCGCGTCAAGCTGCGCCGCGGATTCTTCTGGTACTATTTTGAGACCAACCGGAGGACGCCGAAGGTGGAGCGGGAGGCGGTCTGTCCCTGCCGCTACATCGACCCGCACAGCCACCAGCTGTTTCTGTTCCGGGTGAGCTATTTTGAGCGGAAGATCAATCTGGAGGTGTTTCACGCGCTGACCGACGGCCTGGGCGGAGTGAATTTTTTAAAAGCCCTGGTCTGCGAGTATTTGCGGCTGAAACGGGAGAGCCGGGAACAGCGCCCGGGCCAGAACAAGGCAGAAGCCTCCCATATGTACCGGATCTGGGGGCGGAGAGCCGCACGGCCCGGAAAAAAGAAGAAGCGGGCGGCGGACGACGAGGTTCTGGCGGACGCGCCGCCTCATGACGTGGAGGACAGCTATAAGAAACACTACAGAAAAATAAAGCGCAGAAAGTATGCCACCGCCGAGGCATTTCAGCTGGACGGCGACTGTATGCCCCTGGACGTGTGCAGCGTGGTGCACGGGACCATGGACGCGGGGGCGCTGCGGGAGGCGGCCCGGGCCAGGGGCGTCAGCATGACCAAGTATCTGGCGGCGATGCTCATCTGGTCTGTTTTCCAGGAGTATGAGACCGGAAACCTGCCGGTGGGAATCAATCTGCCGGTGAATCTGCGGGGCATGTTCGCCTCGGAGACCGGGGCCAACTTCTTTGCGGTCACACTCATCACCTGCCGCAGAAGCCAGTGCCCCGATTTTGACACGCTTTTAGCCTCCGTCAGCCGTCAGATGGACGAGAATCTGAGACGGGAGAATCTGGAGGAAACCATTTCCTACAACGTGTCCAACGAGCAGAATCTGCTGGTGCGCCTGGTGCCGCTTCCGTTAAAGGGAATCGGCGTGCGTGCCATTTTTGCAAAGAGCAGCCGGGCCTACACGGTGACGCTCTCCAATCTGGGAGTCATCGATCTGCCCGGGGAGTGGGAGCAGGAGGTGGAGAGCGCCCACGGCATCATCGGCGTCTCCAGACAGCAGCCGTTCAAGTGCGTGGTGGCTACCTGCCGCGGCCGCATGACTGTGACCTTCGCTTCTGTGTTCAGGGATCTGCGCATCCAGAGGCGTTTTTTTGCCTGCTTAAAGGAGCAGGGCATCGAGGCGGAGCTTACGTCCAACGGAATCCCGGAGGATGCGCCGGAGAGAGGCATGTATCCGGAAATATCCGCTGACGAGCGGACGATCCGCCGGGCGGCGGTGATTTTCCGGACAGTGATGCTCTGCATCGCGGTATTTCTGGTGGCGGTCAACGCGGCTACCTACAGGCGTTCCGGCCTCTGGTGGTCGTTTATCGCTGTGGGCGGCATGGCCTATGTGGAGCTTACCGTCCGGTATTCCATCTTGAAGAGCAGGAACCTGGCCGGCAAGCTGGTGGTTCAGTCTCTGGGGACGCAGGCGCTTCTGATCGCCATCGACTGGGTGACCGGGTACCGGGGCTGGGCTGTGAACTACGCCATTCCCGGGGTAATCTTGTTCGACGTGACGGCAGTGGCCGCGCTGATGGCGTTCAACCGCTTAAACTGGCAGAGCTATTTTATGTATCAGCTGGCGCTGACGCTGTTCGGCTTCATGCCGCTTGTGATGTTTCTGGCCGGCTGGGTGACGAGGCCCACGCTGGCGGTCATAACCGCGGCGGTCTCGGCGGCGCTTCTGCTTCTCACGGTGATCCTGGGGGACAGGAGCGTGAAAAACGAGCTGGTGCGCCGGTTTCACATATAGAGAAAGAGGAAGAGAATGAGAAAGATGAAATCCAGCGCCCTGGGCCGTCTGACCAGGGATATGCTGAGGGACGTGATGGGGACGGCCATAAAGGAGCCGTTTCAGACCGGGGAGCTCAGAAAAAACCCCAGGGAGCCGGCGTGGCACTGCCCGGCGGGCTACAGCTACGAGCTGATTCCGGCTCCCGGCTTTGAGATGGAGTATCTGCAGCCGGAGGACGTGGTGACGGGGCGGGTGGTTTTGCAGCTCCACGGCGGCGGTTACATCGGCCCCATGAAAAATATTTACCGGAGCTTTGCGGTCCGCTACTCGAAGCTGAGCTTCGGCGCGGACGTGCTGACGCCGGATTACCGCGTGGCCCCGGAGCACCCGTTTCCGGCGGCGCTGGAGGATGCGGTGTACGCGTACCGGTGGCTGACCGGCGAGCGGGGATACGCCCCGGAGCAGATCGTGGTGGCCGGGGATTCCGCGGGCGGCGGCCTGGCGCTGGCGCTGATCCACTATCTGAAGGATCACAAAATGCCCCTCCCCGCCGGCGTCGTCACCATGTCGGCCTGGACGGATTTAAGCCTTGGCGGCGAGTCCTACGACACCATGTATGAGCTGGATCCGCTGTTTGGAAATTCCAGGCACAGCATGATCTATGAGTGCAGCTACATCGGGGACGCGGACGTGACCGATCCGTATCTCTCCCCGCTGTATGGCGATTTCACGGGATTTCCGCCCATGCTCATGCAGGTGGGCGAGCACGAGATGCTTTTGAGCGACACCGTGGAGGCCGCCAGGAAGGCCCGCGAGGCCGGCGGCAGGGTGCGCGTCTCGGTGTACGGGGAAATGTTCCACGTGTTCCAGATGTGCTTAAATCTGATTCCCGAGAGCCGGGAGGCCTGGGCGGAGGTGGGAGAGTTCCTGCGCATTGTATACAGAATACCCAGGCGCCCGGAGGGCACCGTGGTGCGCAAGGTAAAGAACAGAAGGCGGGGGAAGCGTGTATGAGGACAGGCGTGATATGGCTGGAGGCGGTTCTGACGGCTGCGGTCACATTTCTGGCGGCCAGCTTTCCGTTTCTGGAGACGCCGCCGCTCACGGCGGCCGCGTTTTTTCTGTATGTGTGTATCAATCTGGTTCCGTCGGTGCGAAACCGCGGCCTGGCCGGGCGGCGGCTCCGGGTCTGTGCAGACGGCTGCTCGCTTCTTCGCAGCTTTGTCCTCTCGGCAGCGGCCAGCACGGTGTTTCTGCTGGCGCTCCTGTTCGGCGGACTTTTTTATGTGAACCGGGGGCGTCTCCTTGCGGCTCTGATCTCGACGGTTCTTCTGGAGGGGATCGTCTTCTGGAACGGCATCCTCCGCGTCTACTGCACCTCTGTACAGCTGGGCATCAAATGGCGGGTGCTGGGGGCGGTCTGCGGCTGGATTCCGTTTTTAAACCTGTTCATGCTCTCTAAGATCATCCGCCTGGCCTCGGCGGAGGCGGAGTTTGAGAGCGGGAAACTGCGCCTCAATGAGAGACGGAGAGAGGAGCAGATCTGCCGGACGAAATACCCGCTTTTGCTGGTGCACGGCGTGTTTTTCCGCGATTACAGGTACATCAATTACTGGGGGCGGATTCCGGGGGAGCTTGAGAAGAACGGCACGGAGATTTTCTACGGCAATCACCAGTCGGCGGCGGCCGTGGCGGACAGCGCCGCGGAGATTGCCGCGCGGATCCGGGAGATTTTAAGGGAGACCGGAGCCGGGAAGGTCAACATCATCGCCCACTCCAAGGGCGGGCTGGACTGCCGCTATGCGGTCAGCATGCTGGGGATGGCTCCGTATGTGGCATCGCTCACCACCATAAACACGCCCCATCGTGGCTGTGTGTTCGCCGACTATCTGCTGTCGGTGATTCCGGAGTCCGTGCAGGGCACCATCGCCGCCGCCTACAACGCGGCTCTTAAAAAGCTGGGCGACGAGTCGCCGGACTTCATGGCGGCGGTCAGCGATCTGACGGCCTCGGCCTGCCTTGCCATGAACGAGATCGTGAAGGACAGCCCCGGCGTCTATTACCAGAGCGTCGGCTCCAAATTAAATAAGGCCGCGGACGGCCAGTTCCCACTTAATTTTTCTTATAAGCTGGTGAAATATTTCGACGGGCCCAATGACGGTCTGGTGGCCGATGAATCGTTTCCCTGGGGCAGCAGGTATCAGATGCTTGTTACCGCCGGGGAGAGAGGGATCTCCCACGGCGATATGGTGGATCTGAATAGAGAGAATTTAGTGGATTTTGATGTGAGGGAATTCTACGTGCAGCTGGTCAGCCGTCTGCGCAGAATGGGTTTTTAGGAAATCAGTTCGAAAGCGCAATGTGATATTTCGCTTTGCGATAGCATTTCCATGCGAATACGGCGGGCATGCTGAAAAGCAGGTACAGGGTGCTTAAGCCGCCGATCACTGCGTAAACTGCCATAATTAACATGATTGCTGCGTCCATTGAATTGTCCTCCTGTCATTAAAACGTTATATGTTTTAGTACGTTTTCATTATCCATGATTTTTAGAAAAATGAAAGAGTTTTTCACGAATCTTAACGACATTGTCACGACTTGCTAACACTTTCTTAACACGGAGCGTTTATTTATGAAAATCAGTTTGATTACAGTTGGAAAAATCAAGGAGAAATATTTCGAGCAGGCCATCGCCGAGTACGCGAAGCGGCTGAGCCGCTACTGTAAGCTGGAGATTCTGCAGGTGGCCGACGAGAAGACGCCGGACGGCGCGTCCGCCGCCCTGGAGGCGCAGATCAAGGACCGGGAGGGGGAGCGGATTCTGGCCCACGTGAAGGACGGCGCCTACGTCGTCGCCCTGGCCATCGAGGGGCACATGCTCTCCTCGGAGGAGCTGGCGGAGAAGATGGGGAGCCTGACCGTCGGCGGCGTCAGCCATATCCAGTTTATTATCGGCGGATCGCTGGGACTTTCGGAGAAGGTGATGCGCCGGGCGGACTTTGCCCTCAGCTTTTCGCGGATGACATTTCCCCATCAGCTGATGCGGGTGGTTCTTCTGGAGCAGGTGTACCGGGGATTTAAGATCCTGGCGGGGGAGCCGTATCACAAATAGGCGCGAAAATACAGGGAAAATGTCGTTGCAGCATGGACTTTTCACAGAAACAGGAGTACAATACATCTATATATAATGTATAGGAGGTATGAAATTATGAAACTGTTTAAACGAGTTCTTGCCATGGCCGTAAGCGCCGCGCTTCTCTGCCCCATAACTGCCTATGCCGCCCCGGAGGATGACACGAGGGCGATGCTCCGCCAGGTGCTTGAGCAGCAGCAGGCGGCCACGGATCTGAACGCATTCTACGATTTTGATATCACGGTTTCCGGCAGCGCGCTGGAGACGGAGACGATGACCGTCCGGCTGGAGATGAATACCAAGATGAATGGCATGAATGATCCGGCCAATATGAAGATGATGTCCTACATGCGCGTCACCGATGCGGCGGGAACGGAAGTGACCGGCACGATGTACTACGTGGACGGCTATTCCTACGTGGATATGCTGGGACAGAAGCAGAGAACCGCGATGCCCATGGATCAGATGATGTCCACCATGGATCTGGCGTCCCTGGACGCGGCAGGCAGTGTCGATAAGACCATGGAGATGCTTAAGGAAGTCGGCCGCCGTCCGGAGGGGAACGACCTCGTCATCACCTATACGATGGACACTTCCGCGCTGAACGCCCTCGTTGACGAGGTGTTTGTGGCGGCTGGTCTCGGTGAGGTCATGGACGAGATCGGTTTTGAGATCGGAAGCGTGAAGGGCGAGTATGTGATCAATCCCGAGGGACAGTGCGTCAAAGAGCGCATGAAGATGATCATGGACATGGATGCGGAGGGCGAGACCCTCAGAATCACCATCGACGGCGATGTGGGTATCGCAGATCCCGGCCAGCCGGTGGAGGTTCCGATGCCGAACCCCGCGGAGTACACCGACATCTGATTGCGGGATATGACCGGATAACAGAAGTACGGGCATAAGTGAGAGCCGGAGGCCTGGATGCGCGGATGCATCGGAAGCCTCCGGCTTTTTTGCGCCAGGTTCTTGTAAAATGCCACTGGCCTTGATAGAATTGTGCCAGGAGGAAATGTGTATGTTTCAGTTGAGACGAGGTGACAGGATCGCGCTCTGCGGGCTCTCTGATCCGCTGGTGCGGACGGAGCGGAGCGAGGGAAAAATAGAACATCTGAGAGAGATTCTCGGCGGACTGGGGCTTGAGACCGCGCTCTGCCCCGGGATTTTCGCGGACGAGAGAGGGGACGCCGGGGACGCGGCGCGGGCCCGGGCCTGGATGAACTGCTGTCTGGATGAGACGATTCGTGCGGTGTTCGACGTCTCCGGCGGCGACGAGTCCAACGGGGTTCTGGAATATCTGGACTACGAGGCGATCCGGGAAAGAAATGCTGAAAATCCCGTCGCCTTTTTCGGCTACAGTGACCTGACCGCGGTGTTAAATGCGCTCTACGCAAAAACAGGGATGCGCACCGGCCTCTACCAGATCCGGAACCTGGCGGGAAGTGCGGGGGCGGTGAGCCGGGGACGTTTTGCGCGGGCGTTTCTGGAGATGGAGGAACCGGGAATGCCGGACGTTTTGCAGGAGGATAGGGAACTGTCCCCGATCACCCGTTTTTCCGTCCGCATGGTCCGCGGAAGCGGGATGGAAGGGACGCTGGTGGGCGGGAATATCCGCTGCTTTTTAAAGCTGGCCGGCACGCCATACATGCCCGACATCAGCGGAAAGCTCCTGTTTCTGGAGTCCAACGGGGGCGACCGGCACAGGACGGCGGCTGCATTTTCCCAGCTGAGACAGATGGGGGTGTTTGACGGGATCGCGGGGCTTCTGCTGGGTACCTTCACCGCGCTGGACCGGGAGATGGGGCGGGACTACGTGTGCCGTCTGGCCTGTGAGGCCGCGGGGGAGCTTCCCGTCGCGGTCACTGATGAGATCGGCCACGGGGAGGACTCGGCCTGTCTGGTGATCGGCGGATATTACCGCCTGCGCGGCGGGGAGGCGGAGCCGGAGAGAAAGATAAAGAACATTGTGTTTGATATGGGGCGGGTGCTTCTGGACTACGACCCGGTCCGCGTCTGTTACGAATACACCGGCGACGAGGCCGACGTGGAGGCCATGCGGGAGGCGCTTTTTTCCTCGCCGGAGTGGATTCTTCTGGACCGGGGAGACATCACCGAGGAGGCGGCCATGGAGATCGTGAGAGAGCGCCTGCCGGACGAGCGTCTGAAAAAAATGGCGGACGACTGCATGGCGCACTGGCACGAGTACAATATCTGCCCCAAGGAGGGCATGTACGATGTGGTGCGGGAGCTTAAAGAGGCCGGGTACGGGATTTACCTCTGCTCCAACGCGTCGCTGCGCCTGCGTGTCTATGAGCACCGGATTCCGGGCATCGGGTATTTTGACGGCACGCTGGTGTCGGCGGAGGAGCACTGCATCAAGCCGGAGCCGGCGATTTACAGGCGGCTGTTCGAGAAGTTTGGTATCCGCCCGGAGGAGTCCTTTTTCATCGACGACGTGCAGGCCAACATCGACGGGGCCAGGGCCTGCGGGATGGACGGGTACTGCTTCGCGGACGGGGACGTGGGAAAACTTAAGAGGCGGCTGGAGGAGGTTACGGGAAGAAAACTGACGGGGCCGCAGTAAAATGGGGCGACCGGCTTTTTGCATACTGCGCAAAAGCCGGCCGCCCTCATGCGGTTTTCTCTATTTAAAGTAAGCGTCTATTCTGGTCTGCACATTTTCCTGCAGATTCCGGTAGAAAAACTGGTAGTCGTAGAGGTGATAGATGCCGTCGGTGAAGATGGACAGCCCAGCGGGATAGTCCTGCGGCGTCACGTCCGTCACCTTTAAGGAGCCGCGGGTTTCGTCGATGTAGGCGCCGGTCAGCTCCGGGATCTCGGATTTAATCTCTCCGCTGTAGCTGGTGAAGCAGGCGCCTTTGTTGAGGCTCTTGTCCGCCGGCGTGGAGTCGGTTTTCCAGTTGAGCGGGTTAATGGCGAAGGTTTTGGTGCCCTCCGGGATCATCAAGGAATCCGGGATATCCTCGGACTCGCTGTTGAAGCTTACGATGACGCCGGTGTCGTCCTCGCCCTGGGCCATTTTAAGCTGCGGGAACTCGCTCACCTCGTCCTCGGTGACGCTCCAGCCGATGGCGTAGCAGGCCACGAGCTGATCCATGAGGGCTTCGTCGTCAAAGCAGTCCTTCATCAGACGGATGCACATGTCGGCTCCCTGGGAAAAGCCTGCCAGGATAATGGGCTGGCCGTCGTTCCAGGTATCGCAGTAGTAGTCGAAGGCGTCCTTCACATCGTCGTAGGCGATTTCCAGATAGGGCTCTCTCTCCTCAGCGGGCATCTCATAGACGTTGAGGCCGATCTGCCGGTAGTAGGGGGCGAAGAAACGGGTATCCTCGTCGTAAATGCCTTTCTCCATGTTGATAGCGCCCTGGAAGCTGTACTTGGTGTCCTCGTCGGAGAGAGACATGTTGCAGGCGTCCTCAGAGCCGCCGTAGACGGAGGGGCAGATGAAGAAAACGTCGGCTCTGCCTTCCTCGTCCGTTCCCAGATAGGCCCAGTTGTCGGCGCTGGCGTAAATGCTTTCCGCCGGTGAGGCGGCGTCTGTCTCCGCGGCGGTGGTTTCGTCAGCGGTTGTCTCTACGGCAGTGGTCTCCGCTGCCGTCTGGCTCTGGGTTTCTGTTGTCGCTTTCTGGCCGCAGCCGCTTAACAGTGAGGCGGTCAGCAACAGGGAAAGGGCGGCTGTTTGCAGGTGTCTTTTTTTCATTTTCAATCCATCTCCTTTTTCTTTCAAACTTAAAAATATTTCGTGCGCCAGGCGCACACGCGCGCTTCGCGCGCGTGTCCTATTTTGGCAAAATGAAAGGGCGCGTCAAAGGGGGATCCGCCGGGCGTTTAAGACTTCCGCATCCTGCATATCGTGGGTCGCGATCACGCAGATTTTCCCGCGCGCCTTCTCCCGCACATAATTCACTGCCAGCTCCTTCGTCCCGTCGTCCAGTCCCGTGAACGGTTCATCCATGACAAGCAGGTCCGACTGCGCCAGCAGGGCGCGCAGGATGGCGGTGCGGCGCTTCTGGCCGCCGCTTAAGGTGGATGCGGGCCGCGAGAGGCTCTCCGGCGGCAGCAGCTTTCCTGCCTCCTTTAAAATTTCCTCGCGGCTGACGGTTTTCCCCACGGCCATGCGTATATTTTCCAGCGGCGAGAAGGAGAGGCAGAGCCGGTCCTCCTGGAAGACCGCCGCCGTGCGAAGTCCGTCAAGCCCCAGAATCTCCCCGCTGTCCCAGGCTTCCAGCCCCAGAAGCATGTGGAGAAGCGTCGTTTTCCCGATGCCGGAGGCCCCGGTCAGGCAGTAGACGGTGTCCGGCGCAAGAGTCAGATTCAGATGGTCGAAGATCACCAGATCCCCATAGGTTTTGCACAGATTCCGTATCTCAATCGTGTTTGTCCCGCTCATGCGTACCTCCCTGCAATCCAGTCAAGAAGTCTGAGAAACAGCCGCTCGAACACAAACGCCGTCACAATGATGACAAACGTCCACGCGAACAGTCCGGCGGTGTCCAGGTATATTTTTGCCATGTAAAGCTTCTCGCCGATGGTGCCGTCCGGGATGCCGATGACCTCCGCCGCGATGCCGGATTTCACGCTCATGCCCAGGGCCGTGCGGCAGCTGGCCGCAAGATAGGGCATCAGCGCCGGGAAATAGATGAAGCGTGCCCGGCGGAACAGCCCGACGCGAAACACCTGCGCCATCTCCAGAAGCTTTTTGTCCGCGCTCCCAAGCCCCGACAGGGTGCTCTCGTAGACCATGGGGAAGGCCACGGTGAAGGCGATGACCACGGAGAGATTTCCGGATCCGGCCCAGATGAGCACCAGGATGACGAAGGAGGCCACGGGGATGGATTTTAGAAGAAGAATCACCGGGCTTAAGATTTCGCCGGGGAGCGGCAGGGCAAACGCGAGGGAGCCGAGGAGTACCCCGGCGGAAAACGCCAGCAGGAATCCCAGGCTGATGCGCGCAAACGAGTGTAAAATGGCCGCCCAGAAATCTGGCTCCGTCATCTGTGCAGACAGGGAGCCGAACACGTCCGCGGGCCCCACCAGTAGGATGGAATTGTCCACGGCCATGCTGGCTCCCTGCCAGACACAAAGCCAGAACAGGACGATGAGGCTGAGGCGGAGAAACCGCCGTTTTCCGGTCTTGTTCATAGCTTTCATATCCTTATTCGTTCATGTAGTAGAAATCGTCGGCCGGCATGGCGCCTCCCACGGAGGCGGGATCCTGGTCGAAGAGCACGCCTAAGTACCCGGACAGGGCGTCCTTCATCTCCTGGCCGTCGATGTAGGTGATGCTGCAGTAGGGAAGGGCCTTCTGGGCGATGGGGGCCTTCTCGATGATGCCCGCCGCGGCCACCAGTTCAGCCACACGCTCCGGCTCGTTCTCTGCCGCCTGGGCGGAACGCTCGTGCTCAGAGAGGAAACGCTTCACGGCGTCCTCGTGCTGCGAAAGCACCTCATCCCGCACGATGGTGACACCGGTCACCAGACGGCTGCCGGAGCCGTCCTGCAGAAGATCCCACTGCTCGGTCAGATCCATGACCACGGAGAGCGCCTCGTTCTGGGCGCAGGCCACGGTGGCGAAGGGCTGGGGCAGGAGTCCCACGGCGTCGGGATTCTCCTTCAAGACGGCGGCCACCTCGGCGGCCTCGGATTTATACTCGAAGGCCACGTCGGTCACAGGCGTCTCCTGGGCGTTTAAAAGGTACTGGATCACGTAGTCGGGGGTGGTTCCCTTTCCTGTCATGTAGATGGTCTTTCCCGCCAGGTCGTCCGGCGTCTGGATGGACGTGTCGCCGGAGACGATGTAGAGCACGCCCAGCGTGTTGATGTCGATCACGGAGACGTCCCCTCCGGTCTTGTTGTAGAGGACGCTGGCCACGTTGGCCGGCACCAGGGCGATGTCGAGATCGCCGCTCACCATTCTGGCCAGAAGCTCGTCGGCCGCCGTGGCCATGGTAAATTCGTACTGGTTGGCGGAATTGTCCGCGTCGTCCATCAGGGAGACCAGGCCCATGGAAGTCGGCCCCTTGAGCGCACCGACGCGCAGCACTCCGGCAGAACTGCCGGCTGCGTCATCTGCATCTGCGCCGTCCGATTTCTCGCTGCTTGCGGCCCCGTCATCCGCCCCGGCGGTCCCGGTGGCCTCCTCGATCTTTTCCACTGTAGCCTCGGTCTTTTCCTCGTAATCTGCCGGCGCCGCCTGGCACCCGGCAAGCACCGCGCCGGACAGGGCGCAGGCCATCAGAACCGTCAGTGATTTTTTCATAAATTTCTCCTTTCTTCTCCCTCAGAAAATCCCGTAAAACCGGGGAAAACTTTGGGGTTAGCACAGTTAGGGATATTATAGCTAAGTATCTGAAAAAATGCAAGAAAAGAATTGATAATAATATCACAATGTGAGATAATGAAACCAATAAAAAATAGGAGGGAATATACATATGAGAGTAACGATTTGTATTGGAAGTGCCTGTCATCTGAAGGGCTCCCGCGAGATCATCAAGCGGCTCCAGAAGCTGGTGGCAGAGCGCGGCATCAGCGACAAGGTGGACTTAAACGGCGCTTTCTGCACCGGCAACTGTGTAAAAGGCGTCTGCGTGACCATAGATGATACCCTGTATTCCGTGAAACCCGAGACTGTGGACGAGTTCTTCGAGAAGGAGATCGTAGGGAGGCTGTAACCATGCCCGTGATTGATTTCAATGCGACCATGTGCAAGCACTGCTACAAGTGCGTGAGAAACTGTGACGTGAAGGCCATCATGGTCCGCGACGGCCGGGCCATCATCATGCCCAACCGCTGCGTAGTCTGCGGCCAGTGCGTGCGGTGCTGCCCCCAGTCCGCCAAGGTTTCGTCCAGCGAGCTGGAGCTGGTGAAGAGCTTCATGGCCGACGGCCACCGGGTCATCGTGTCGCTGTCGTCCTCGTTTATGAGCCTGTTTCCGTCGGTCCGTCCGGGACAGATGAAGGGGGCTCTCTTAGAGCTGGGCTTTTCCGCCGTGAGGGATGTCTCCGAGGGCGCGGCACTGGTGACGGAGGAGTACATAAAGCTTTTAAGAGAGGGAAAGATGGAGAACATCATCACCTCCCTCTGCCCCAGCATCAATGATCTGATCGAGATTTACTATCCCCAGCTCATCCCCTACGTGGCCCAGGTGGACCCGCCGTCCATCGCCCACGCCAAGCTCATAAAGGCGGAGGATCCGGACGCCAGGGTGGTGTTCATCGGACCCTGTGTGGCGGAGAAGCGGGAGTACAAGCGCCGCAGGAACAAGGGGCTCATAGACGCGGTGCTGACCTTCGAGGATTTAAACCAGTGGTTTTCCCAGGCGCATATAAGCCCGGAGACCTGTGAGGACGTCCCGTTCGGGGCGGAAGATGAGAATGTCAACCGTCTCTATTCCGTGGTGGGCGGCTCCCTCTCCTCCATTATGGCGACCTCCAGCGAGGAGGATCACTACCGCAAGCTGGCCATCTGCGAGGTGAAGGACTGCATCGTGGCGTTAAAGAGTATGGCCGCCGGCGAGGCGAAGGGCTGTTTCATCGAGATGACGGCCTGCTCGGGCGGCTGTGTCAACGGCCCGGCGGCGGACAGCCAGGTATCCCATTTCACCGCGAAGCTGGATATGAGGGCGCGGGTGGCCAGGGAGCCGGCGGATGTAAGCCAGGTGAGGGAGCGTTTCCCGGAGCTTGACATCCACAGGGAGTTTGAGGATCACTCCATCGAGGAGAAGATTCCCACGGAGGAGCAGATCCGGGAGATTTTAAGAAAGACCGGAAAGTTCACGAAGGAGCAGGAGTTAAACTGCGGGGCCTGCGGCTATCCCACCTGCCGGGACAAGGCGGTCGCCATTTTCCAGAAGAAGGCGGAGCTTTCCATGTGCATTCCGTTCATGCAGTCCAGGGCCGAATCCCTGGCCAACCTGGTGATGGAGACCTCGCCGAACATCATTCTGATGGTGGACGAGGACATGCGGATCCGGGAGTGCTCGGCGGCGGCGGAGAAGTATTTCGGGCTCACGAGGCAGGAGCTACTGGGCCACAGCCTGGGCGACTACATGGACACTATCGATTTCAAAAATGTGTTCGCCAGCCATGAGAACGTCCACAGTCGGAAGGTGACTTATCCGAATCTGGGGCTGACGGCAATCCAGAATCTGGTTTACATCGAAAAGAGCGGACTGATCCTGGCGACGCTGGTGGACGTGACCCGCGAGGAGGAGCAGGCGGCTAAGGACTACGAGAAGCGGCTGGAAACCATCGACCTGGCCCAGAAGGTCATCTACAAGCAGATGATGGTGGCCCAGGAGATCGCCGGTCTCTTAGGGGAGACCACGGCGGAGACCAAGACCACGCTGACGAAGCTGTGCGATTCGCTTCTCGACCGGGGAACCGAAAGCGAGGTCCGCTGATGGGGATTTCCGTAGATGCGGCTTACAAGAGCCTTAATAAATTTTCAGAGATTCTCTGCGGCGATAAGGTGGAGATTTTAAAGACCCCGGACTCGGACGTCATCATCCTGGCGGACGGCATGGGGAGCGGCGTGAAGGCCAACATCCTCTCCACGCTGACCACGAAGATTCTGGGGACCATGTTTTTAAACGGCGCCCCGCTGGAGGAGTGCTTGGAGACCATCGTCCAGACGCTCCCGATCTGCCAGGTGCGGCAGGTGGCCTACTCCACGTTCAGCATTTTACAGGTGTTCAACAACGGGGACGCCTATCTGGCGGAGTTTGACAACCCCGGCTGCATTTTCATAAGGGACGGGAAACTGTTCCCCATCCCGAAAAATGAGCGCACCATCAAGGACAAGACCATCAACGAGTTCCGCTTCAGGGTGCAGACCGGCGACACGCTGGTGCTGATGAGCGACGGAACCACCCACGCGGGAGTCGGGAGGCTGTGGCATTTCGGCTGGGAGTGGGAGGACATTGCCCGGTTTGTGGAGAAGCAGTGCGAACAGCCCGTCTCCTCCATCCGTCTGGCCTCTGCGGTCTGCGGCGAGTGCGACGAGCTCTACCAGTACCGGCCCGGCGACGACACCACGGTGGCGGTCATGCGCATCATCGAGCAAAAGACCGTGCATCTGATGACCGGCCCGCCGGTGGACCGGGACGACGACCGGAAGATGGTGGAGGATTTCATGGCGGGGGAGGGCGTGAAGCGCATCGTCTCCGGCGGAACCACCGCCACCATTTTATCAAGGATTCTGGGGCGGCAGCTCCAGGTTTCCATCGACTACTACGACCCGGACATCCCGCCCATCGCCCATATGGAGGGCGTCGAGCTGGTGACCGAGGGCGTGCTCACCTTAAACCGCGCGGTCAGCATTCTGACCCGGTACGTGGAGAACAAGGATTTAAGCCGCGGATTTTTCGAGGAGCTTGACAAGAACAACGGAGCTTCCATGATCGCCAGGATGCTTCTGGAGGACTGTACCGACCTGCACCTGTTTGTGGGAAAGGCGGTCAACGGGGCCTATCAGAGCTCGGGACTTCTGTTCGAGCTGGGCATCCGGCAGAATCTGGTGAAACAGCTCATAGATATAGCGGAGAAAATGGGTAAGTCCGTGACAGTGACTTACTATTAAAAAATAAGGAGGAAGAGAAAACATATGGTAACCAATGATGCGACCATCCTGCATGTGAAACATGAGGTGCTTTATGAAGTGGCTAAGTTAGCGTGGGCGGGAGAGCTGGAGGAGAAACGCGACTACCTTCCCTACAAGATGATTCCCGGCCCGCAGGCCCAGTTCCGGTGCTGCATCTACAAGGAGAGAGAGATCATCCATCAGAGAGTCCGCCTGGCCGAGGGCTTATGCCCCACCAGCGGCAAGGATACGAGAAACGTGGTCCAGGTCATCGGCGCGGCCTGCGAGGAGTGTCCCATCGCCTCCTACACCGTGACCGACAACTGCCGCAAATGTATGGGAAAGGCCTGTCAGAACTCCTGTAAGTTCGGCGCCATCACCATGGGCGAGCGCCGGGCCCACATCGATCCCAACAAGTGTAAGGAGTGCGGCATGTGCGCCAACGCCTGCCCGTACAACGCCATCGCCCATTTAGAGCGTCCCTGCAAGAAGGTGTGCCCGGTGGACGCCATCACATACGATGAGTACGGCATCTGCGTCATCGACGAGGACAAGTGCATCCAGTGCGGCGCCTGCATCCACAGCTGCCCCTTCGGAGCCATCGGCTCCAAGACCTTTATCGTGGACGTAATCCGTCTGATTCTGGCCGGCAAGAAGGTGGTCGCCATGGTGGCTCCGGCCACGGAGGGACAGTTCGGCCCGGACATTACCATGGCCAGCTGGCGGACGGCCCTCAAGAAGGCGGGCTTCGCCGACATGATCGAGGTGGGACTGGGCGGAGACATGACCGCCGCCTACGAGGCCGAGGAGTGGGCCGAGGCCTACAAGGAGGGCAAAAAGATGACCACCTCCTGCTGCCCGGCGTTCGTGAACATGATCAAGCAGCATTTCCCGATGCTTCTGGAGAACATGTCCACCACGGTTTCCCCCATGTGCGCCGTGTCCCGCATGGTAAAGGCACAGGATCCGGAGGCCGTTACCGTGTTCATCGGCCCGTGCATTGCCAAGAAGAGCGAGACGCTGGATCTGAACATCGAGGGGAACGCGGACTACGCGCTGACCTTCGGCGAGATCCGTGCCTTGCTCCGCGCAAAGGACATCAGCCTGGAGCCGGAGGAGGATAACGCCCAGGAGGCCAGCGTGTTCGGAAAGCGTTTCGGCAACGGCGGCGGCGTGACCGCGGCGGTTCTGGAGTGCTTAAAGGAGAGCGGCGAGAATGCCGACATCAAGGTGGCCAAGTGCAACGGCGCCCAGGAGTGCAAGAAGGCTCTGCTGCTTTTAAAGGCCGGACGCCTGCCCGAGGACTTCATCGAGGGCATGGCCTGCGTGGGCGGCTGTGTGGGCGGCCCCAGCAAGCATAAGACCGAGATGGAGGCCAAGTGCCACCGCGACGCGCTGATCGCCAAGGCGGACAGCCGCGGCGTGCATGAGAACCTGGCGAAATATCCCATGGATACATTCTCGATGCACAGACACTAAAAACAGCCGGCGGGAGGATTCCTATGAGAAGAAACGAACGTGAAATCAAGGACATGCAGGACATTGTCTCAGTCATCGAGGGCTGCCAGGTGATGCGCCTGGCGATTCCGGACGAGCCGGCGCCCTATCTCGTGCCGCTGAACTTTGGCTTCGAGCGCACGGAGCAGGGAGTGGCGTTCTATTTCCACTCGGCTGTCGCGGGCAGGAAGGTGGAGCTTCTTCGCCGCCAGCCGACTGTGGGTTTTGAGCTTGACCATCTGATTCAGATTGTGGAGAAGGAAACGCCCTGCGGCTGGACGGCCCGGTACGAGAGTGTGATCGGAACCGCGCGCCCAGAGGAGATCACCGATCTGGAGGGAAAGCGCCATGGCCTTGGCCGGATCATGGATCACTACGGCTGGAACGGCGAGGGCACATTCCCGGAGGCAATGCTTTTAAGAACCTCCGTCTGGAAGCTGGAGGTTCTCGAACTGACAGGAAAACGAAATGCGTAGAGTGAGAATCACAGACTTTTATAAAAAATCATCGCTGGAGACCGTGCTCTGCTGGAGCTTTTTTGCGGTCTCCGCATTTCTTTTATTTCTGTCCATGGGCATCACCATGTACTACGATATCGCCAAGGAGCGGCGGGATGTGGACGCGGCCATCAGCGACACGGCGGCCTACGTGGCCACCATGCCCGAGGTGGCGGGGATGCTGGAGAAGGGCTACCCGGATGAAGCCGTGCGGCGGGAGCTGGACTTTTTCTGCAGCAACAGCAGCACGCTGAATCTGATGGTGATCTGTGACAGCGACGGCCTGCGTTTCTATCACACGGACAGAAATACCACCGGCGAGACGGTGACAGGCGGCGACGAGGCGGACATCCTGGCCGGGAGCCCGCCCTACATCACCACCGGCTACGGCTCCATGGGAATGCAGCGCCGTGCTTTCCACTCCGTCCGGGATTCACAGGGCGAGATCATCGGCTACGTGATGGCCTCGGTGTTTACAGATTATCTCTCCGACCGGCAGACAAACATCGTCACGCTCTATCTGTCGGTGCTGGGGCTTATGCTGGTCATGAGCTTTCTGCTCTCCCGGGCCCTGGTGGTGTTCTTAAGGGGACGCCTCATGGGACATGAGCCGGAGGAGCTGCTTGACATCTACATCCGGCAGGACGCGGTGTTAAATTCGCTGTCTGAGGGACTGGTGGCCGTGGATCCCACGGGAACCGTGCTCTACGCCAACGAGTCCGCCGCCGGATTCTTCCGCGTGAGCGGTTCCCCCGACAGTCTGGAGGGGAAGGCCGTCGGAAGCCTTCTTCCCGATCTGGGGCGGTTCTGGCCGCCGACGGGCGCGGAGGTGCCCGGCGATCTGAGCCTGGTCTCCGCCGTGGACGGGCATACGCTCCTTATCAAGGCCATCCCGGTGACCGGAAAGGATTCCCGGGAGGGGATGCTTCTGGTGCTCAACGACAGGACAGAGCTCCTTCACATGTCGGACGAGCTCTCCGGCACGCGGGAGGCGCTGGACGCTCTGAGAGCCTTCAATCATGAGTTTAAAAACAAGCTCCACGTCATCCTGGGATATCTGCAGACCGGGGAGATCCGGCGCGCCATGTCCTTCATCGTGAACAGCAGCCTGGTGTCCAGCCGGGCGGTGCAGGACACGGCCGAGTGCATCCGTGTGCCGTCCCTGTGCGCGCTGATCATCGGGAAAATGATGCACGCCGCGGAGCTGGGGATCACGCTCTCCCTGGATCCGGACAGCAGCTGTCTGGAACCGGACCTGCTGCTCCCCAAGGAGGATCTTCTGACCGCCATCGGGAATCTTCTGGAAAATGCCATCGAGGAGCTGGCAGACCCCGTGAACGCGGAGCGGGAGGAGAAATGTGTCCGGCTCTCCATCCACTGCCGCAGGGATTTCAATATGATCGTCTGCGAGGACACGGGCCGCGGAATGCGCCCGGAGCTGGCGGCGCGGGTATTTGAACGCGGCGTCACCACGAAGGGAGAGAACCGCGGGTTCGGCCTGCATCTTGTAAATTCCATCGTCGCCCAGAACGGCGGGGAGTGTGTGATCGACACGGAGGTGGGGGAGGGAACCATCATCACCCTGACCTTCACCAGAGAGGAGAGTGGAGCATGTATTCGGTGATCATTGTGGAGGACGATCCCATGGTGGCGGCCATCAACCGTCAGTATGTGGAGATGGAGCCGGCGTTCTCAGTGAAAAAGGAGTTCAGGACGGCGAAGGAAGCGCTGGCCTGGCTGGAGCTGCGGGAGAGGGAGCCGGTGGATCTGATTATCCTGGACTACTATATGCCTCTGATGACGGGGAAGGAATTTATCGACCGCCTGCACAGCATGGGCCTGGCGCCGGCTGTCATCATGGTGACAGCGGCCAGCGATGTCGCGATCGTGCGGGAGCTGCTCTCCCGGGGCGTGTTCGACTATCTGGTGAAGCCCTTTGAGTGCGCCCGGTTCCGCCAGGCCCTCGCCCGGTTTGCGGCCACCAGGACTTACCTGAAGGGGGATTCCAGGCTGGAGCAGAGCGAGATCGACCGGCTGCTGTCCCACAGCGGGGCCGAAGCTCCGGCACGGCTTGAGAAAGGACTGGGGGAGACGACCCTCGCCATGATCCGCGGCTTTTTAAAGGAGCACGCAGGGGAGGCCTTTTCCAGCGAGCAGGTGGCCGAGCAGGTGCACCTGTCCCGGATCACGATCCGCCGGTACATGAACTATCTTCTGGAGGCCGGGGAGATCACCAGCTTCGTGGACTATCAGACCGGAGGGCGTCCGTCCATCAAATATGTGTCCGGCAGTCGGTTACTTTAGTTACAAAAGCCTGTCTTTACTTACATAAACTTTCATTATCTTTCCGATTTTTTTATAATCTGTTTATCAAATTTAACAAATTATAAATACGGAGGGATTATATGGAAACTATTTAAGCTACTTCGGTACATATACTCCGGCTGCCGAGGGCGCGGTGGCGTCCTTCAAGTTTGAGTATCTGACCACCCTGGGGTTCGCGGCGATCGTGATTTTTGCCGGCCGGGCCATTGTCGCCCACTCCGCGGCGCTGCGCAAGTACGCGATTCCGGCGCCGGTGGTGTCGGGACTGATTTTTTCCATCATCGTTTCGATCATCAAGGGAAGCGGAATCGTCGGCATCAGCTTTGACACCAAAATCGTGCAGGATCTGTGCCAGAATCTGTTCTTCCTCTGCGTCGGCTTCGGCTTCAGCGTGAAGATGATCAAGCACGCGGGCGGAAAGCTCTGCCTGATGATTGCCATTGCGGCCTGTCTTCTGATTACTTTGCAGGACGTTGTCGGCGTTCTGGTGGGCAATCTCATCGGACTGCATCCGCTTCTGGCGCTGCAGTGCTCCTCCTCCGCCATGTCCGGCGGTGTGGGAACTGCCTCTGCCTTCGGTTCCATTTTTGAGAGCTGGGGTGCGGAAAATGCGACGACCATCGGCGTGGCGGCCGGAACCTGCGGAAACATCATGGGCTCCCTCATCGGCGGACCCGTGGCCGCATTCCTCATCACCCGCCACAATTTAAAGTCGGACCCCAACGACAAGCCGGAGTCCGTAAGCACCGGCAAGGTGCCCGAGTTAAACAACAGCCGCATGATCTCCATGTTCGCCATGTGTCTTCTGGTTGCGGCGCTGGGCATGCCGATCTACTGTCTTCTTGACAACATCCCGATGATCGAGATGCCGAAATTCATCGGCTGCCTCTTCGCCGGAGCCATCGCCAGAAACGTGATGGAGGCCTGCAACATCAAATTTTACACACCCGAGGTGGATGCCATCGAGCACATGTTCCTGGAGCTTTACCTGGCACTGGTGCTGATGACCATTGATATCACGGCGCTGGTACCCGTGGCGGGTCAGATGGGTATCGTTCTTCTGGTGCAGGCGATCCTCATGGCGCTGTTTGCAATTTTCATCTCCTACAACATGTTCGGCCGCGACTACGGCGCAGCCGTCATGGCGGCCGGAAACTGCGGATGGGGCTGCGGTTCAGGTCCCAACGCGGTGGCCAACGAGAAGGCCGTTATGGACGCGTACGGCTGGCACAATATCGCATGGGTGCTGTATCCGTCCTTCGCCGTGATCATCGACGATATCTACAACCCGATTTTCCTCTCGATTTTCGGAGGAATCGTGGGAAAATAGTTCTGCTTTAAAAACTGCATAGAGAACAGAGAACACCGGGAAACGGCAGACACTTTGGCTGCCTTCCCGGTTTTTTCTTTCCTATTGGACAAAAATGTGCTATGATTGTGTTAAGATTATGACAAAATGGGAGAGGTTTTCATGAAAACCATGGGAAGAATACTGTTTGCCGCGGGAACGGTTCTTGCACTCTCTGCCTGTTCCTTTTCAGAACCGGGGAGCGTACAGCGCGAGCCTGCGGGGAGTTCAGACCATATTACGGTGCTCACCATCGGCACTGCCGACAGCGGGGGCAGCATGTACCCGGCCGGCAGCGTCCTGGCAGACGTGATCCGGGAGTCGGCGCCGGACGTGCGCGTGAATATAAGCGCCTCCACCGGCTCCTACCAGAACATAGCGCAGCTGGGGGAGGGGCAGATCGATATCGGCTTCGTAAGCGGCGACGCGGCCTATGCGGCTTACAATGGAACATACGGGTATTCCGACGATCCGCAGGAGGGACTGCGCGCGGTGGCGGCCCTCTATTCCAGCGTGTCCAACTGGATGGTTCTGGAGAGCTCTCCGTTTTACTATGTCCATGATCTGTTGGGGGAGCGCATCGCCATAGGGCCGGAGACCTCCTCCACCGACCTCTCGGCCGAGATCGTGCTGGAACGGCTGGGCATCACACGGGAGAACACCGAGATCCTCACCCAGGGCGGAATCGGTTTCGGCGCCGGCCAGGTGAAAAAGGGGGAGACGGACGCCGTCCACGGCTTCGCCGGGATCCCGGTATCGGGGCTCTCGGAGCTGGCGGACCAGACGCCTGTGAGACTTTTAAAATACACGGACGGGGAGCTTTCCGGGCTGCTGGCGGCCAACAGCTTCTACCATAAAAGCGTCATTCCGGCCGGAACCTACGCGGGACAGACGGAGGCTGTGGATTCCTTCGGGGTAAAATGTCTGATCTGTGTGGATGAGAGTATGGATGAAGAGATGGTGTGGAGGATAACCTCGATTCTCTACCAGAACCGGCAGAGGATGGCCGATGAGCAGGGGATCGTGGCCCCCATCCTGGAGAATGGATTCATGTATGAAGATCTGCCCATCCCCCTCCACGAGGGCGCCAGGCGCTTCTACGAGGAGGAGGGGCTTCTGGGATCGTGAGATTACTCTCTGCCGCTCCAGCAGTAGGTGCAGAGCTTGCAGGGGGAGATCCCGATGGATTCCACCAGGTCGTCCAGGCGATGGAACTGGAGCGTGGTGAAATTTAATTTCTTTCGTATTTCTTCGATCATTTCTTTGTAATTCTGGCTGTCCGGGTCGGCGTAGTCCTTGAGAACCTCGTCGGACACATTGTCGCCCTCCCGGTCGCGGATGATCCGTCTGGTGATCAGATCCAGCTCCGAGTTGGAGCGGGAGAAATTGAGGTACTTACATCCGAACATCAGCGGCGGGCAGGCCGGGCGGATGTGGACCTCTTTCGCGCCGCTCTGATAGAGAAACTCAGTGGTCTCCCCCAGCTGCGTGCCGCGCACGATGGAGTCGTCGATGAGCAGAAGCTTCTTGTTGCGTATGAGCGCATCCACCGGGATGAGCTTCATCCTGGCGATGAGATTTCTCTGGTTCTGGCTGGTGGGCATGAAGGAACGCGGCCAGGTGGGCGTGTATTTGATGAACGGGCGGGCAAAGGGGATTCCCGACTCGTTGGCGTAGCCGATGGCGTGGGCGATACCGGAGTCCGGGATGCCTGCCACGGAGTCAGCCTGGGCGTTGTCACGCCTTGCCAGCATCTTTCCGCAGTTGTAGCGCATGGCCTCCACGTTGACACCCTCGTAGCTGGAGGTGGGGTAGCCGTAGTAGACCCAGAGGAAGGAGCAGATGCGCATCTCCTTTTTGGGGGCGCTCAGCGTCTCCACGTGGTCGGGGGACACCCGGACGATCTCGCCGGGCCCCAGCTCCTTGTAATCACTGTAGCCCAGGTTGATATATGCGAAGCTCTCGAAGGAGACACAGTAGGCCCCCTCTTTTTTTCCGATGAATAGCGGAGTGCGGCCCAGCCTGTCCCTGGAGGCGTAGATGCCCTCGGGCGCCAGTAAGAGCACGGTCATGGAACCGTCGATCTTCTCGTGCACGTACTGAAGGCCCTCCACCAGGCTGTCCTTCTGGTTGATGAGCGCCGCCACCAGCTCCGTGGCGTTGATGCGCCCTCCGCTCATCTCCATGAAATGGATGTGGCCGTTTGCGTAGGCCTCGCGCACCAACTCCTCCTCGTTGTTGATTTTTCCAACGGTGGTGATGGCAAAGCTGCCTAAATGGGACTGGATCAGAAGCGGCTGCGGCTCCATGTCGGAGATACATCCGATTCCCAGATTTCCCTCAAGCTCCTCCACGTCCCGCTCGAACTTCGTGCGGAACGGTGAATTTTCTATATTGTGGATCGAACGGTTGAATCCATTGGGGCCGTAGACGGCCATGCCGCCGCGGCGGGTTCCCAGATGGGAGTGATAATCGATTCCGAAAAACAAGTCCATAGTGCAACTGGATTTTGAAGCAACTCCAAATACTCCGCCCATGATTTTCTCCTTTTCAATAAAAGATACCCCGGCAAGCGGGGAAACATTCATTACACACATAAGAGTGTAACATATATTAGGTACAATGGACAATAGAATCGTCCTATTAAAAATACTAATAAAAATGCATAAGGAAAAATCTTAATAAGTAAGCGGCAGTGTGATATAATGAGTATGGCAAAAAAATAACAATCATGTATGGAGGGTTTAGACATGAGCAGATTCACATTACCCAGAGACATTTACTACGGAAAAGACTCCTTAGAGACCTTAAAGACTCTCAAGGGCAAGAAGGCAGTCATCGTGCTGGGCGGCGGTTCCATGAAGCGCTTCGGTTTCGTGGACAAGGCGGTTGCTTACTTAAAGGAAGCCGGCATCGAGACGAAGCTTTTTGAGAACGTGGAGCCGGATCCGTCCGTTGAGACGGTGATGAAGGGCGCCCAGATGATGAGAGAGTACGAGCCCGACTGGATTATTTCCATGGGCGGCGGTTCCCCCATCGACGCGGCGAAGGCCATGTGGGCGTTCTACGAGTACCCGGACACCACCTTCGAGGATCTCATCACTCCGTTTAACTTCCCGGAGCTGAGACAGAAGGCCAAATTCCTGGCGATCCCGTCCACATCCGGCACAGCCACCGAGGTGACCGCGTTCTCCGTTATCACCGACTACGCCAAGGGCATCAAGTACCCGCTGGCAGATTTCAACATCACCCCCGACGTGGCCATCGTTGACCCGGCGCTGGCAGAGACCATGCCGCCCCACCTGACCGCGTACACCGGTATGGACGCGCTGACCCACGCCATCGAGGCTTATGTGTCCACGCTTCACACCGTGTTCACCGATCCGCTGGCCATCAAGGCGATCCAGATCGTGGACAAGGACCTTCTTAAATCCTACGACGGCGACATGACAAGCCGTGAGGAGATGCACTACGGACAGTGCCTGGCCGGCATGGCGTTCTCCAACGCGCTGTTAGGCATCGTTCACTCCATGGCGCACAAGACCGGAGCGGCCTTCTCCACCGGCCATATCACCCACGGCCTGGCCAACGCCATGTACCTGCCCTACGTGATCAAGTACAATTCCAAGGTTCCCGAGGCGGCAGAGAGATACGCCGAGATCGCCAATGCCATCGGAATCACCGGAACCGTGGACGAGTGCATCCAGGGCCTGCGCGACAAGATCGTGTCCATGAACAACTACATGAAGATCCCGAACACTTTAAAGGAGTTCGGCATCGTCGAGGAGGAGTTCAAGGAGAAGCTCGCCTCCATCGCTGAGAACGCAGTGGGCGACGCCTGCACCGGCTCCAACCCAAGACCGATTGATCCGGCGACCATGGAGAAGCTGTTCACCTGCATCTACTACGGCACAGAGGTAGATTTCTAAAAGTTTTTTTCGTATATTTTCCAGAAACGGGCCGAAGGAGCCGGCGGGAAGCCGGCGAACCTCCGGCCTGTTTTTTGAATATTTTAATAAAAAGCGCAGAGGTTTTATCAGTTGGATCAGGCCAGAAAAGAGGTACACTGTGAAGCTTTGGAGGACTTGGGCCTGACGGGGAAGGGTGTGTGCGTGGCCGTGCTGGACACCGGCATTTTTCCCCACAGGGATTTCGGAGATAGAATCATAGAGTTTAGGGATATGGTGAAACGGAGGGAGGGGCCCTACGATGACAACGGCCATGGCTCCCACATCAGCGGCATCATCGGCGGCAGCGGCGCGGCATGCGCCGGGCGCTACCGGGGCGTGGCCCCCGGCTGCAGCCTTGTGGCGGTCAAGGTGCTGGATGCCAAAGGAAACGGCTACGCCAGCGACGTGCTGGCGGGGCTTCATTATATTATAGATAACCGGCGCAGGCTGGGGATCCGCATCGTGAACATTTCCGTGGGTTCCTTCAGCCGGCGCGGCATGAGCGAAAATTCCGCCCTGGTGAAGGGCGTCAACGCGGCCTGGGACGCCGGGCTGGTGGTGGTCGTGGCCGCCGGCAACAACGGCCCCGGCCGCCACACCATTACGACGCCGGGCATCAGCCGCAAGGTCATCACCGTGGGCTGCTCCGACGACCATAAGGAGGTGGAGGTGTTCGGCAATAAGATGATCGACTACTCCGGCCGCGGTCCCACGAACGCCTGCATCTGCAAGCCCGACATCGTGGCCCCCGGCTGCAGCATCGTCAGCTGCTCCAACCACCCCGACGGCTACATGGTCAAGAGCGGCACCAGCATGTCCACGCCCCTGGTTTCCGGGGCCATCGCCCTCCTTTTGGAGAAATACCCGGACATGACCAACCGCGACGTAAAGCTTCGGCTCTGGGACCGCGCCGTGGACATGGGCCTGCCGAGAAACCAGCAGGGACGTGGGATTCTGGACGTGGGAAAGCTGCTGCGGTGAGCGGGGAGAGGAGACCCGCGGTGAATGGGGGGATTTCGGCGGTGGATTTCCGCGGTGAGCGTGAAACAGATGGCGCAGGGGCGCGGAATATGATATACTAGGAGCACTTAGCGAGGTGTTTCACGAGCTTAGTGCGAGTCATCCCGTGGATACTAGGAGCACTTAGCGAGGTCTTTTACGAGCTTAGTGCGAGTCATCCTGTGGATACTCGGAGGAAACAGCAGTACGCAATACGGGGAGGTACACACGTGAAGATAAGTTTTTTGAACGAGAACACCGCCAACAAGCGCGGATTTCTGGGGGAGCTGGGGCTTTCGCTCCTCATCGAGTGGGACGGAGGGAAGATTCTGTTCGACACCGGGCAGACCGATGTGTTTTTGAGAAACGCCGCGCGGATGGGCGCGGATCTGGAGGGCCTGTCCGCCATTGTGCTGAGTCACGGGCATTTCGACCACTGCGGCGGACTGGAATATTTACTGGAGGGAGCGGCCGGTCTTCCCCCGGTCTACGTCCGCCGTTCCGCCTTTGAGGATAAACAGGCGGTCAATGCCGACGGAAAAACCTATCGGAAGATCGGCATTCCGTGGCGGGAGGAGCTGAAAGAACGCCGGCGGGAGCTTCTGGAGCGGAGCATCCGCTGGTCCGGCGACCGGATGGAAATTTTTCCCGGCGTCCATCTGCTGGGAAATATCCCCTACACCGTGGATTTTGAGGGCCGGCCCGGCAATTTCTTCGTGGAAACCGGCGGCGCGCACCGCCCCGACTACATGGACGACGAGCAGCTTTTGGTGATAGAGACGGAGAAAGGCCTAAGCATCTTTGCCGGCTGCAGCCATCCCGGCATCGTAAACTGCGTGGAGTACGTGAGAAAGTGCCTGCCGGGCCGCCCCATTTACAGCCTGGTGGCCGGCATGCATCTCTTAAACAGCCCCCGCGCGCGGGTGGAGCAGACCATTGAGGCGCTGCGGGCCATGGACATCCCGGTGCTGGTGCCGGTGCACTGTACGGGCATCCTGGCCATTGCCCGGATGAAGGAGGCCTTCGGCGAGACCTGCCGGCTGGCGGAGGCGGGGATGGTTGTGGAGATTTGAAAACGCTGGCGTGGGGAAGATTAAAATACATAGAATCACGATCACGATATTACCTCTGAACGCATATTGCATTCCAAATCCGCATATGCTATAATGCTGGTAGGCAAAAAGTTATGAGTTGTCCGTATGGTCAACAAAAACCCCAGAGCTGGCAGGCCCTGGGGTTTTCTATTCCGTTTTGGCAAGGGTGGCTTAAGCCCTGGGCTGGCTGCCGGTTACTGCTTTCTGTCCAACCATTTGCAGATGAAGTGGCAAACTACACCCGCCATAACAGAAAGAGAAAAAGTTATGAGTTCTTCCGTAGGTCACCCCCCCTTTCCTTGCCAGTATAGGGGTGGCAACACAGATATTATATCATGTTTACAGTTCGTGGACGATTATGTTCCAGAGCGATGCTGCGTGTTTCAAAAATCTTCGTTTGTATTCAACGGGTCCGTTTATGTGACGTTTTTATCAGAGCCATTCAATTTAACAGACAGCGTCTGTTAAATTGTCATGGCTGCATTTCGGTCTGTTTGTCAGGGACATAGAGAAAAGTTTTCATCATTTCTTTGCGGACAGGTCATTTTCCAGTAGCCACATGACTCTATCGTTCATGCGCTCTGTTTTTCCGCTTGACGGTCTGCGGTTTTTGGGGCGGCGGTCTTAGAGTGCCTGTCGATGTGGTTTCCTGCTCAGTAGTGCTGCTGCAGGGGCAGCGGTTATTCAGTTTTCAATGGCTGTGCTTCGTAACATCATATATTCCGTACATACTTCATTGGCGTGTAACGTATACCGTCTGTTAATTGTTCTGTGTTGGTATCGACAAAACCTAATTTGTGATAAATAGGGACAGCAAAGGGAGATGAATTAACTGTAAATTCACCATTGCTGCTATTTTCCTTGAGGTATTCCCATAACTGTTTTCCTATACCTTGCTTTTGGTAAACGGCAGAAACAAAGAAACAACAAATATGCTTTCTGTTATCATTTGCGGCAATAACTCCTCGCAGCGTGTTATTATCAAACGCTCCGAAAAACTCTAAGCTGTCGATAATTCCTTGATTGCTGATAAATTCGTAAAAGCTGTCGATTCCTTGTTGTGAATAGTCGGGGGCTTCAAATTGTAAAAAAGTTTCCAATATAAGTTGCAAAGCGGTTGCCATTTCTGCCTTGCGTATTTTTCTAATTTCCATAGCAATCTCCTCGCTTCTTAAATAATATTTGTATTATACTATTTCTCCGACGCAATCACAATTCCATATCACGCCGTTTGCTCTGCGTTGTGGCTCTGGTCTGCTCCGGCCGTACAGGCGGCTTTTTGTCTTTACCTAAATACTCTTTGAGATAACGCTCGGCATTCTGATACAAACGCAATGTGGCCTGGCGGTGTCCCCGGCGGCGTTTAAGAGGATATTCCGGGAGTACCGGAACATGAGCTCGTGCTGAAGGTTTTGAAATCGCCGGCATGGGGAAGATTAAAATACCGGGAAAAGAAAGATTGACAAAGCGGGCAGATTTCGTTACTATTAGTTCAGAGAGCAGACGGAGATCTTTCCGCTTTTTCTGTGCTCTCGGTCAAGGCAGATCCGGCGTTCGCCCGGAGAGTTCCCAGACAGTTTAAATGCATACGGACAGCCGGTTTGCGGCGGAGTCCCGGACGGAGGAGGGATGCCCTTGAGGGCGGCGGATTCATAAAAATAACTGTTGACATTTGGGCACAACTATACTATGATTAGAACATAAAAGAACGCATGTTCGACATGGAGGATAAGAATGAACAGAGACGATAAATTAAAAGCACTGGATGCGGCGCTGACCCAGATCGAGAAGGCCTACGGCAAGGGCTCCGTGATGAAGCTGGGCGATTCCACCGCGAATATGAATATAGAGACCGTCCCCACCGGCTCCCTGAGCCTGGATATCGCCCTGGGACTGGGCGGCGTTCCGAGGGGAAGGATCATCGAGGTCTATGGCCCGGAGTCCAGCGGTAAGACCACCGTGGCGCTTCACATGGTAGCTGAGGTGCAGAAGCAGGGCGGTATCGCCGGATTCATCGACGCAGAGCACGCGCTGGATCCGGTCTATGCGAGAAATATCGGCGTGGACGTGGATAATCTCTACATCTCCCAGCCGGATAACGGCGAGCAGGCGCTGGAGATCACCGAGACCATGGTGCGCTCCGGTGCGGTGGACATTGTCATCGTGGACTCCGTGGCGGCCCTGGTGCCCAAGGCGGAGATCGACGGCGAGATGGGCGATTCCCATGTGGGACTGCAGGCCCGTCTCATGTCCCAGGCACTGAGAAAGCTGACCGCAGTCATCAGCAAGTCCAACTGTATCGTTATTTTCATCAACCAGCTGCGCGAGAAGGTGGGCGTGATGTTCGGAAATCCTGAGGTCACCACCGGCGGCCGCGCGCTGAAGTTCTACTCGTCCGTCCGCATGGATGTGAGAAGGATCGAGACGCTCAAGCAGGGCGGTGAGATGATCGGAAACCGCGTCCGCATCAAGGTTGTGAAGAATAAGATTGCCCCGCCGTTCAAGGAGGCGGAGTTTGACATCATGTTCGGCAAGGGAATTTCCCGGGAGGGAGATATCCTGGATCTGGCTGCCAAGGAGAACATCGTGGAAAAGAGCGGCGCCTGGTACGCCTACAACGGCGCGAAGATCGGCCAGGGCCGTGAGAATGCGAAGATTTTCCTGGCGGAGAACCCGGCCATCCGCGACGAGATCGACAGAAAAGTGCGCATCCATTACGGACTCATCGCCGGGGAGGGAGCGGAAGCGGAGACTCCGGCGGAGAGCGGCGCGCAGGATGAGGCGTAAGGCATGATTGTCAGCGGCATCACACCGGCGGATAAGAGGCGGAGCAGGGTCTATCTGGACGGGAGCTTCGCCTTCGTCTTATATAACGGAGAGATTAAGCGCTTTCATATCGAGGAAGGGGAGGAGCTGGCGCAGGAGCTCTACAGCCAGATCATGGACGAGGTGCTCTGCCGCCGCGCCAGGGAGCGGATGCTCCATCTGCTGAAAAGCACCTCCCGCACGGAGCTTGAGATCCGCAGAAAGCTGGGGGAGGCCCTCTATCCCCAGCAGGCTATCGACAAGGCCGTGGCGTTTGCAAAGCGGTACCACTATATCGACGACGATGACTATGCCGCTCGGTATTTCGAGATTTACGGGGACAAAAAGAGCGTGCGTCAGCTGGCCGCGGAGCTTAGGAGAAAGGGCATCGAGCGCGAGACGGTGAACCGCCTGGCAGGCGAAAGCGGCGGGGAGGAGACGGAGAAGGCACGGGCGCTTCTCAGAAAGAAGCATTACGACCCGGAGCAGGCGGATCTGGCGGAGCGCAGACGCGCGGCAGCTTTCCTGGCCCGCCGGGGATTTTCCGGCGATGTCATCCGCCGTGCGATGGGGCGGGGCTTCGATTTCGACGATGTTTTGTAGGAAGCGCACAAGGTTTCCATTCCAGGCCCTAAATACTTGACATAATGCATAAAACGGTTTAAAATTGAAGTGTTGTATTTTTCGTACAATGAAAACTAAATAAGGAGGTGCTCCTGTGTCACAAATAATAACTCCCATCATTACAGGTGTTATTGTAGCTGTTATTACTTGGTTTGTGGCCATTGCCTATCGCAAAAACTCCTACGAGTCCAAGATCGGCAGTGCGGAAGAAAAATCAAGGGAAATAATAGATGAAGCATTGAAGACGGCAGAGACAAAGAAGCGAGAAGCTCTCCTTGAAGCAAAGGAAGAATCCCTGAAGGCGAAGAACGAGCTGGACCGGGAGATCAAGGAAAGGCGGGCTGAGCTTCAGCGCTACGAGCGGCGCGTACTGAACAAAGAAGAGAATGTGGACAAAAAGTCCGAGGCTCTCGAGAGAAAAGAGCAGAGTCTCACGGCAAAAGAGGAATCCCTGAAGAAGAAAACTGCTGAAGTGGAGCAATTACACGAAAAAGGGATGCAGGAACTGGAACGTATTTCCGGTCTCACCTCCGAGCAAGCGAAAGAATATCTTTTAAAATCTGTTGAAGACGATGTAAAGCATGACACTGCAAAACTGATCAAGGAACTGGAAAACAAAGCCAAAGAGGAAGCGGATAAGAAGGCCAAGGATTATGTGGTGACCGCCATCCAGCGATGCGCGGCAGACCATGTGGCCGAGACCACGGTATCCGTTGTCCAGCTTCCCAACGACGAGATGAAGGGACGCATCATCGGCCGCGAGGGCCGCAACATCCGTACTCTCGAGACCATGACCGGCGTAGAGCTGATCATCGATGACACCCCGGAGGCAGTCGTATTATCCGGATTCGATCCGATCCGCAGAGAGGTGGCCAGAATCGCTCTGGAGCGCCTGATCGTAGACGGACGTATCCATCCGGCCAGAATTGAGGAAATGGTAGAAAAAGCGCAGCGTGAAGTTGAGAGCATGATGCGCGAAGAGGGAGAAGCCGCCACACTGGAGGTGGGCATCCACGGAATACATCCGGAGCTTGTCAAGCTTCTGGGTAAGATGAAATTCAGAACAAGTTATGGACAGAACGCACTGAAACACTCCATCGAGGTGGCCCAGTTAGCCGGGCTTCTGGCGGCGGAGGTCGGAGCAGATGTCCGCACGGCGAAGCGCGCCGGTTTGTTACATGACATTGGTAAATCCGTTGACCATGAGATGGAAGGTTCCCATGTGCAGCTTGGTTCCGAGCTGTGCAGAAAGTACAAGGAATCCGCGGTGGTTATCAACGCTGTGGAGTCCCATCATGGAGACGTTGAGCCCGAGAGCCTCATCGCATGTCTCGTTCAGGCTGCCGACACGATTTCTGCGGCGAGACCTGGCGCAAGGCGGGAGACTCTGGAGACATACACAAATCGCTTAAAACAGTTAGAAGATATCACCAACTCCTTCAAGGGAGTGGACAAGTCCTTCGCGATCCAGGCGGGCCGCGAGGTGCGTATCATGGTAATTCCGGAGCAGGTATCCGACGACGATATGGTTCTGATGGCCAGAGAGATCTCGAAGCGCATCGAGAACGACCTGGACTACCCGGGCCAGATCAAGGTCAACGTGATCCGCGAATCCCGCGCCACCGACTACGCGAAGTAAGCTCGGAAGTGAAAAAAGAGAATACGAATCAAAACGAAAGAGTAAAGCTGAGAAGCCAGAAAAGAAGATCTGGCTCTCAGCTTTTTTCGTTTCATGGGAAATCACGTCCCGTGAAACAAAAACGTACAGCTGCGTATAATTGTGATAATGTATAAAAATTGATTAAATAAATTAAACAAAGTAACGAAAAACAAATTATTTGAATTTATATGATTGACATTTGTGCAAAATAGACATATTATATTTCTGTAAGCCGCATACATTGCTGGAATTAGCGACAAAAACCAAGACGGCTTACCACTGGAAAACATATAGTTAATTCAATTTATTAAAAAGAAGAAAGAGGAGGAAGCAGCTATGAAATTTTTCCTGGACAGCGCGAAGCTTGACGAAATCAAGTATGCCTACAATACCTTCGGCATCGACGGTGTGACCACCAACCCGAGACACATTATGGTGAGCGGGAAGCCGTTTATGACGGCGATCACCGATATCGCTGAGTGGATTAAGGCAGAGGGAATCGAGGGAGTGGACAAGTTCCCGGTTTCCGTTGAGATCAATCCGCATCTGGACGACGCGGACGCCATGGTGGAGATGGCCCAGAAGGTTGCCTCCATCAGCCCCAACTTCGTCATAAAGATTCCGGCCATCGAGCCCGGCATCATCGCAGCCAGAAGGCTGGAAAAGATGGGGATCCGCACCAACGTGACTCTGATCTTTTCCCCGGCCCAGGCCATTCTTCCGGCGAAGAACGGTTCCCTGTTTGTCTCCCCGTTCATCGGCTGGAAAGAAGCCAATGGCGAGGACTGCAGACAGTACATCAAAGACATTGTTGACATCTATAAAAATTACGGCTTCTATAAAAAGACCGAGATCATCTGCGCGGCCATCCGCACCCCGAAGCAGGTGGTGGACTGTGCAGTAGCAGGAGCGGACATCGTGACCACCGGTCTTGCGGTATATCAGGACATGATGAAGCACGCCTACACCAACCAGGGACTTGAGACCTTTATCAACGCCTGGGACAACACCATCACAGAATAGCCGGAGGGACACGCGATGAAAATTGGATTTATCGGTCTCGGCATCATGGGCGAGTCCATGAGCGAGAACATTGTGAAGAAGCACGACGACACGGTTTACGTGTTTGACTTTGTAAAAGAGAAGGTAGATCTTCTGGCCGGAAAGGGCGCGGTGGCCTGCGAAAGCTCTAAAGAGCTGGCGGAGAAATCGGATGTCATCATCTCCATGGTTCCCAAGTCCGAGCATTCCAGAAGCGTGTACGAGAGCATTGTGGACGTGCTTAACAGCTCCAAGACCTGCATCGACATGAGCACCATCGATCCCAGCGTTTCCGTGGAGATCTCCGAGATGGTAAAAAAGACCAGCGCACAGTTTATTGACGCTCCGGTGGTGAAATCCAAGCCGGCAGCCATCGCCGGCAAGCTGGGAATCTATGTGGGCGGAGACGAGGACGTTTACGAGAAGATGCGTCCGATTCTTCTCTACATGGGCGAGAATGTCATCCGCATGGGCGGAAACGGCAAAGGACTGGTCATGAAGATCTGTCACAACGCTCTGGTAACCCAGATTCAGAACGGTGTCAACGAGACACTGACTCTGGCACAGAAAAACGGCATCTCCATCCCCGACTATGCCACGGCCATCTCCTACGGCGGCGGTCAGAACTTCTATCTGGACACCCAGCACGAGAAGCTGGCGGCGGAGGACTACTCCACCGCATTCTCCCTGGCCAACGCGGCGAAGGACGTGAACATCTGTATGAATCTGGCAGAGGAGTGCGGCGTAAACATGCCGGGCGAGGCCAATGTACAGCGCGTCTACCAGGAAGCCATGGACAAAGGCATGGGTCCCGACGACTGGAGATCCACATTCAAAATTGTCAGAGGTCACTGAGGTGACGGAAAGGCGGAGCATATGGAACTCTTAGAACGTCTCAATCAGGTAAACGACGTACCGGTGACCTCCGTGTATGACCCGGCGTTCGCTCCCTTCGGGCGCGTGGTCACGGGATATGATTTCTCCGGGCTCATCGGGTACATGGAAAACTGCACGGAGATACCGGAAAACGGAAACATATATAAGCCTTCCATCCCGGAGATGGAGGCCCTGCCGGTTATGGAGCAGGTGAAAAACGGCCTCTATGGCGGGATGGACATCGAGATCGGCTACTGCAACGGCCGCAACACCACCTACAACGGGTTCGAGTACCACAAGGGCAGCGAGATCAATGTGGCAGTCACCGATTTCATGCTGGTGCTGGGCCACGTCTGGGAGATAAAGGACAATACATACCGCGTGGAGGATGCGAGAGTGTTTTTCGTTCCCAGGGGGACGGCCATCGAGATGTACCAGACCACGCTTCACCTCTCCCCCTGCCGCGTCTGTGACGAGGGCTTCAAGGGAGTGGTAATTCTTCCCAGAGGGACCAACACCCCGCTGGAGAGCAAGGGGGAAGCCGTGGAGCCGGAGGGAAGCCTGCTTCTCCAGAAAAATAAGTGGGTGATCGCCCACCCGGAGCGTGAACCCTTAATCAGACAGGGCGCGCATCCCGGACTTCTGGGGGAGAACAAGGAGCTTAAGTATTAAGGAGAGGCGTATGGAATTAACTCTGAACGGAATGGAGTTTGTGCTTAAAAGCGGCGGGAACACCATTCTGGAATACAGGAAAGACAAGCCGATGGTGTATGTGGGATACGGAGAGGAATCCGTGGATATGTACCGCGGCAACTTTAAAATCGAGGACTACGTCGTGGAGCGGCGGCCCCTTCGCGTGACCGGGGCTGCAGAGGAGCACGGGAATGTGATCCTGGATCTGGACGGGGAAATCACCATGAAGGTCTGCATGGACGGCGATCTGGCGGAGATCTTCTTCGAGCAGAAGAACCCGGCCATCAACCGTTTCTGGCTGCGGGTAAACGCCGGCGCGGATGAGAAGTGCTACGGCTGCGGCGAGCAGATGTCCTACTTCAATCTGCGGGGGAGACATTTCCCTCTGTGGACCTCAGAGCCCGGCGTGGGAAGGGACAAGACCACCTACGTGACCTGGCGCTCCGACGTGGAGAACAAGGCGGGAGGCGACTATTACAACACCAATTTCCCCCAGCCCACGTTTGTGTCCAGCAGACACTATTATCTGCACGTGGATTCCACGGCTTACGCGGATTTTGATTTCACAAATGAGAACTTCCACGAGCTCCAGATCTGGGAGGTTCCGGCCTCCATCCGCATCGAGGCGGCGGGAACATTTATAAAGCTTCTGGAAAAGGAGAGCGAATTTTTCGGGCGTCAGCCGGAGCTTCCCGACTGGATTTACAACGGTCTCATCGTCGGAGTCCAGGGCGGAACCGAGAGATCCTTCGGACTTCTGGAAAAGACCATGGACCGCGGCGTCAAGGTGTCCGGCCTCTGGTGCCAGGACTGGTGCGGAAAGCGGGTGACTTCCTTTGGAAAGCGTCTTCAGTGGGACTGGCAGTTCCATAAGGAAATGTATCCCGACCTTCCAAAGCGCATCGGGGAGCTTCACGAGAAAGGCATCAAATTCTTAGGCTACATCAATCCGTATCTTGTAAACGACGGAGAACTTTATAAAGAAGGAAAAGAAAAGGGCGTGTTTGCCACCAAGGCTGACGGCAGCGAGTATCTGGTGGATTTCGGCGAGTTCTACTGCGGCGTGGTGGATTTCACCAACCCGGAGGCTTATGAGTGGTACAAGAACGAGGTGGTGAAAAAGCACAGCCTTGACATCGGGATCGACGGCTGGATGGCCGACTTCGGCGAGTATCTACCCACCGACGATCTGATTCTGCACAACGGGAAATCCCCGATGATCGAGCACAACCACTGGCCGGCGCTCTGGGCGAAATGCAACTACGACGCTCTTAAGGAGACCGGGAAACTGGGCGAAGTGGTCTACTTCATGAGAGCCGGTGGCACGGGCAGCCAGAAATACTGTACGCTCCTGTGGGCCGGCGACCAGTCGGTGGATTTTACCATCCATGACGGCCTGGCCACTGTGATCTGCGCGGCGCTGAGCGCCGGAATGAGCGGCTGCGGGCTCACCCACAGCGACATCGGCGGCTATACCTCCCTGTTCGGAAACACGAGGACAAAAGAAGTGTTCCTGCGCTGGGCGGAGATGGCGGCATTCACACCGGTGATGCGCACCCACGAGGGCAACAGGCCGGAGGAAAATTTCCAGTATTATGATGACGAGGACTGCATGGAGCGGCTGGCAAGGCTGGTGGACATTTACACCATGCTGGCTCCCTACATGAAGACGCTGGTGGCGGAGAACGCGAAGAGGGGCATCCCGGTACAGCGGCCGCTGTTCCTCCACAACGAGGACGACGAGGCGTGCTACAACATCCAGTACGAGTATCTGCTGGGTGAGGACGTTTTAGTGGCTCCGGTCTACCTGGCGGAGAGGGAAAGCTGGGAGGTCTACCTGCCAGAAGGACAGTGGATCCACTTCTGGACCGGCGAAGAGTACGGAAAGGGAACCCACCAGGTGCCTGCGCCGCTTGGCGACACGCCGGCATTTTACAGAAAAGGCTCGCAGTATGCGGCTCTGTTTGAGGAGATACGAAAAAAACATGGGAAGTAAGATGAAATGACAAATTATATCGTGTTTTTTCTGGTCATACTGTTAGCCAACATTATTCAGGGCATCACAGGCTTCGCCGGGACCATCCTGGCGATGCCTCCCAGCCTGATGCTGGTGGGATACTCCGTGGCGAAACCGGTGCTCAACGTGCTGGGGCTGCTGTCGGGGATTTACGTGTTCGTGGGCCACAGGGAACACGTCAGCTGGAAAGAAGTAAAAAAGATCGTGGCGGTCATGGCCGTCAGCATTCTCCTTGGGATCCTCATAAAGGGATTGTTCGAGGGGAAGGAGCAGCTTCTCTACAAGCTGCTGGGAATCTTTGTGATCCTGCTGTCTATCCAGGGCGGCCTGTCCCTCCGGAGAAAGGGTGCGGATGAAAACGCAGAGAGCCGGGGCGCGGCGCAGGCGGCCGATTCCCCGTTCAGCTATGTCATTCTCGTGCTTGCAGGCATCGTCCATGGCATATTTGTCTCCGGGGGACCGCTTCTCATCAGCTATCTGACAAAAAAAATCAAGGACAAGGTGAGCTTTCGGGCGACCATATCGACGGTGTGGATATTTCTCAACACGCTTATTATGCTCGACGATATCCGCGCGGGCTTCTGGACCGGCGGGCTTTTAATAACACAGCTCATCTCCCTGCCGTTCCTGTTCGCGGGAATGTATATCGGCAGCAGACTGTATGTGAGAATGAGTCAGAGATTTTTTATGATCCTGACCTACATTCTCCTGTTTATCTCGGGTATTTCCCTGCTGGTGAAATAGCCCGGAGATCTGAGAGAGAAAACAAAAAATAAAATATATTTTTTAAGAGGAGGACTTATTTTATGAAGAAAAGAGCAACAGCATTGGCACTGGCAGCAGTGATGGCCCTGTCCCTGGCAGGCTGCGGAGGCGGCAGCACATCCGCGTCCGGCTCCGGCGAGGCGCAGACCGAGGCGGCGGGCGAGGCCCAGAACGCGGGAGGCGGCAGCACCATCAAGATCGTGTGCCCCTACGGCGTGGGCGGTACCGCGGACTCCATCGCGAGAAAGTGGGCTCTCGTGGCAAACAATCATTCCGATTACAACTTCATCGTTGAGAACATGACCGGCGGCGACGGCTTCCAGGCAGCCAACTGGTACACCGATCAGGACCCGTCCACCACGGATCTTCTGGTTTACGGCTTCGGCGTGGCGTACCGTCACGATCTGGGCAAGCAGTACCAGACCGAGGTGGTTGACTTCGACAGGAACGATATCTATCCGGTGGCTGACATCGACGACAGAACCTGGATTGTGTACGCAAAGACAGGAACCACCCTGGCCGACATTCTGGACAAGGCGAAAAACGGCGGCATCAAGATGTCCGGCGGAAACCCGCTTTCCGATCCGCATCTGGCTCTCGGTTCCCTGCTGGCGCTTGATGGCGGCACGGTGATGACCGTACCCTACGACGGCGGAGCAGCCCAGAAAAAAGGTCTGACCGACGGCGAGGTGGACGTGTTCGTGGGAACCACCCAGGCGGCCATCGAGGACGTTGAGGCCGGCACCATCACCCCGATCCTTGCCTTCTCCGAGACGGCCTTCGAGGGCTTTAAAGGTCCCGACGGCGCGATCACGGTTCCCGGCGTGGCAGGCGACGGCATGGCTCCCGAGCTGGACGCTTCCAAAGATTACACTGGCTCCATCCTTCCGTCCGGCGGCTTCATCGCGGTGCGCACCGGCGCTGACCAGGCATGGATCGACGAGGTTGCAGAGATTGCCAAGGAAGTCTGGGCAGATCCGGAGTACGCAGACTGGATCAGCGAGGTTATGCTCAACAAGAACGAGCTCTACAAAGATGACGCGCAGGCGTTCCTGGACGAGGGCTGTGCGAAGGCACTCTCCGCGTTCGAGCTTCTGAGCGGACAGCAGTAAATCCGCAGAAAGGGTGCAGTAAATTATGAAGTTTAAGATAAAAACGTATCTCTGGTCCGGCATTGTTATGGGGGTTTTCAGCATTCTCATGCTGCTTGCGATGCCAAGCCAGGTGCGTCTTCCCATGTTCGACTCCGGCGCTCCCAGCCCCAGGATCATTCCGGGCATCTGCCTGGTGGGTATTCTGATCTGCTCCGCGATCCTGCTGATAGAGAGCCTGGTGTTTAAGAAAGAAAAGATCATTGAGTTTGACTGGTCCAAGGAGAAACCCTGTATTTTCCTGATTGCGCTGCTCTGTGTGTATGTGGCGCTGACCATTTATATCGGATTTATCCCGGCGGTCATCATTATTTTCCCCATCATGCTGTGGTACTGCGGCGAGCGCAAACCGTTTATCTACATATTTACGCTGGCCATGGGAATCGGGATTTTCTATCTGTTTAAGTTTGTGTTCCACATTTCACTGCCGGGAATCCCGGGGTTAGGAGGTTGATGGTATGAGTGATTTTCAGTATATCTTACCGGCTCTCGCCCAGGTGTTCACGGTGACGAATCTGGCGCTGATTTTCGGCGGCCTGATTCTCGGAATGATTGTGGGATGTATTCCCGGACTTTCCGTCACGCTGGGTATTATTCTGCTTCTGCCGCTGACCTACACGTTTTCCTCGCCGGACTCCGCGATTATCGCGCTGCTGGCGGTGTACGTGGGCGGCATGTACGGCGGTTCCATCAGTGCGATCACGTTAAATACGCCGGGAACCAACTCGGCGATCGCGACCACGTTTGACGGCTATCCGCTGGCAAAGAAGGGAAAGGTCAAGAAGGCGCTGGATACCTCCCTGTTTGCCTCCACCTTCGGCGGTCTGTTTTCCGCCATCCTGCTGCTTTTATGTGCGTCCTTTATCACGCACCTGGTTTCCAAATTTGCTTCCGTGGAGTATTTCTCCATGGCGATTCTGGGTATCTCCCTGATTGCCGGCGTCAGCGGCGACAGCCTGGCGAAGGGAATCTTATCTGGACTTCTGGGGATTCTGATGGCTGCCATCGGAACCGACGCCGTGACCGGCGTGTGGAGATATACCTTTGGAATCGACGCGCTGCGATACGGAATCGACATGCTTCCGGCCATGATCGCGCTGATCGCTCTGACCCAGGTGGTGCAGAAGCTGCGGGATTTCGTGCTGGCAAACGGAAAGCTGGACGACGCCAGCAAAATCGACCGGGAGGGACTGACCGGCAGGGAGATGATTTCCATTCTTCCGGCATGCACCCGCTCCTCCGTCGTTGCGTCTATCCTGGGCGCCATGCCCGGCGTGGGCGGCGGCGTGGCGCAGTTTATGTGCTACAACGAGTGCCGGCGTGCATCGAAGCATCCGGAGATGTTCGGCAAGGGCAGCCTGGAGGGAATTGCGGCCGCCGAGTCCAGCAACAACGCGGTGGTAGGCTCGGCCATGATTCCGCTGCTGACTCTGGGAATCCCCGGGGACGGCGTGACGGCGCTGCTTCTGGGAGCGTTCATCCTTCACGGCATCCAGCCCGGCCCGACCATGTTCTCGAAGCAGGGCGTGATCGCCTACTCCATCATCATCGGCTGTCTGGTGGCAAATATTTTCCTGTATCCCATCGGGCTGGCGCTGACCAGAATCGTGGCCAAGATCGTGCAGGTGCGCTACACCTACCTGGCTCCGGTCATCATCATCTTCTGTTTCGCCGGCGCGTTTGCGGCCACGGGAAACACGAAGGAGCTGGTGCTGACGGCTGCCATCCTTGTTTTCAGCTATCTGCTGGTGATGCTTGACATTTCATCCACTCCGCTGATGCTGGGAATGATTCTGGCGGATATCATGGAGATGAACTTTGTCACCAGTATGATGAGCTATGACAAGGACTATCTCATTTTCTTTAAACGCCCGATCTCCTGTGTGATTCTGATTCTCACGGTGGTGCTGGTGATTTCCATGCTCCGCATCAACAAGAAGGTTGAGGCTCTCAACCAGGCTCAGATGGAGGAGATGGAGAAGGAGCGCGCTGAGGCGGCCAATTCTTAACGAAAGGAAATGTAGAACTATGAGCTTTCAAGTAGCATATGTACCCATCGGCGTCGGCACCTTCCATCTGGAGAGCGCCCAGGCCGAGTTTGAAAAATCCATAAAGATGCTGTCCTCCCTCACGGAGGACGGCGTGTATCCGGAGAAAATGCTTCTGACCATCGGCGATCTGGATGAGTTTCTGGATAAAATAAATCCCGATCTGATCGTGCTTCAGAACATCACCTTCGCCAATGCGGCCTACGCCAGTGAAGTGCTTAAGCGGTTTTCCTGCCCGGTGCTTCTCTGGACGCTGCGGGAGCCGGTGATCGACGGAGGCCGCCTGCGCCTTAACTCTCTGACTGGCGCATACTCTGCGGCGAACGCCATCAAGGAGTTCCGCGGGGGAGAATTTGAGTACGTGTTCGGTTCGCCGGAGGAGGAAGAGGTGATCTCTGAGATCGGAGCAGCCATCCGCGCGGCAAAGGTAAAATACCAGATGAATCGTCTGAAAATGTCCGCCATCGGCCATACGCCCCAGGGCTTTGGCTTCGGCCGCGCGCTGGACGCGGAGCTTTTAAAGACCTTTGGTGTGACGCTGGAGGCCATCGAGGCGAGAGAGCTGATCGACAAGGCCAAAGCCTACTCTGACGAGGAGTGCCAGAACGATCTCGAGGAGGCGAAGCAGTGGATGGTCGGCATCGACCAGACGCCGGAGAAGAATGTAAAGGATTTTGCCCGCCTCTACAAAGCCTACAAGGAGTACGTGAAGGAAAACGGCATCGGCGCCATTTCCTCCCGCTGCTGGCCCGATTTCTTCACGGCCTTCGGCACCCCGGTCTGTTCCGTGCTTTCTATATTAAATGCGCTGGGAGTACCGGCGAGCTGCGAGGCGGATGTCTACGGTGCGCTGTCCATGTACATCGGTACGGAGCTTTCCGGGAATGCGGTGTTCTTCGGCGACCCGGTTTCCATGGATGAGAAGGAGGGAACCATCACCTACTGGCACTGCGGAATGGCAGCCTGTTCCCTGGCCAGAAAGGACACGGGAGCCTGCGTGGGCGTGCATCCCAACCGCAAGATCGGCCCGGCCATGGACTTCGGCTGCGAGGCCTGCGAGGAGGTGACCGTCTTCCGCGTGGGAAGAAAGCCGGACGGGACGTTCCGATTCTTTATCGCTGAGGGCGAGGCGCTGGACAAACCCAAACAGTTCCAGGGCACTTCCGTGGTCGTGAAGACGAAGAGCGGCGCCAAAGACGTGGTTTACGGAAGCGTCAAGGACGGCTGGGAGCCTCATTTCGTAGTGATCTACAAAAATGTGGCCGCCGAGCTTGAGAAGCTGGGCCATATGATCGGAGTGCAGGTTTGCCGGTTCTGATGCCGGAGCGCGCAAAAACGCCGGTTCTTTCCCGAATTTAACAAGATTTTGTATTGCGAAAACAGGAAATTGCACCTATACTGAGAGTGGCATAAAATTTTAAACAGAGAAAGACAGGAAAACGACTTGGTATATTCGGGTATCAATTTAGAAAATGTAAAAATAAGCAACCGCAGCGCCATACTGAAGCTCCTAAACGACTGCGGCGCCATGTCGAGAAAGGATATCGCGCAGAGGCTGGGGCTCACCCCGGCCACTGTGACCCAGATCAGCATGAAGCTCCTTGCCGCCGGAATCCTCTGCGAGAAGGGGGAGCTGGAGGAGGAGAAGCGCGCCGGCCGCCGCAAGGTTCTGATCGATATCAATTATACCTACCGCTATGTGCTCTCCATCTGCATCGAGGCGGCGCGGACATACATTGCGATCAGCGATCTGCGGGGGAAGAGCGTCGGCATCAGGGAATTTTCCACGGACGGCACCAGAGAGCCGGAGAAATTCTTAAAGCAGATTGCCGCCGAGAGCAAGGCGTTCATGTGGGAAACCGGTATTGTGAAGGAGTCGGTGCTGGGCGTGGGCGTTTCCGTTCCGGGTCCGGTGGACAGGGAACAGGGAATCAGCAGTCACGCGTTCCGCATCTGGAACGAACCCGTGCATATCGGGGAATATCTGCAGAAATCCCTGGAGCTTCCGGTGATCGTGGAGAACAATATCAAGGCGTTCGCCGAGGGAGAGCTTATATACGGCAACGGAAAGAACCAGGAAAATCTTCTGTTTATCAAGTGGGGGCCCGGTGTGGGGGCCGCGCTCATCGTGAACGGACAGATTTATCAGAGGATCGTGGAGATCGGGCACTATATCGTGGAGAAGGACGGAAAGCCCTGCCGCTGCGGGAGAAAGGGGTGCCTGGAGACCAAGGTGGCCACGCATGCGGTGGCGGAGCGCATCCGGGAGACCTGCACGAGGGAGACGATGCCCCGCCTGTGGAAGCGTGTGAACGGTGATGTGGGACGCATCGAGGCGAGAAATATCGCCCAGTGGTTTTCCATGGAAGATGAGGGTTTCCGCAGGGAAATGGATGATATTATCGACGAGATTGCCCGGGCGGTGGTGAATGCGGGCACCATGGTCGATCCGGACCGCGTGGTCATCTACGGCGAGATGTTCGAGCTGCCGGGCGTGATGGAGCGGTTTATTCAATATTGTGGTTATTATGACCCGGTCTATGGGGACGGACATATCATAAAATCAGGGCTGGGCGACAGGATCAGCTATATCGGTCCCCTGGCAGTGGTGGTCAATGAAATGTTCTTCAATTCTGAGGACTGACAGAAATTTGAGGGGAAGGCCCCGGCAGCAGAGAGATCTGCGGCCGGGGCCTTTTTCGGTGTTTTCCCAGATATCTTTTTCGGTTTTTTCCGGATATCTGCGGGCTTGCGCGAACCCTTCCGGCGTGGTACAATAAATAGATATACAATGCTGACCGCGCAAGCGAAGGAGGGCATGTCATGATAAAGATGCGAAAGTGGATCTCGGTCTTTTTTAGCGCTGCCATTTTTATGAGCTTTCCCAGTATGAAGGCGGAGGCGGCGCGGGAGAAGATCGATTCCGTTTCCGTGGACATTGAATCAGAGATAAAGATCGGCCAGAAGGTGGATGAGGGAGATATTTCCGTCAAGGCCGGATCAGAGGCATATCGCGTTGGAAAACATAAGATTTTAAATGACGCATATATCTGGGAGGAGGAGGACGAACCGGTTCTGGAGATCCGGCTGTATGCTGAGGACGGATATTATTTTTCACTGATGGACGGAGATGTGACCATTCAGGGAGTCCCGGCGGAGCTGATGACCATGAAGCGGGAGAACGCCTCCACGACGCTAGTCATAACCATTCTGATGGATCCCGTGGACTATATCGCAGGGTTTATCGAGGATGTCAGGCTGGAAAGTACGGGGCTTGCCTACTGGAGCCCGTCGAAGTCTGTCACTGGCTACGAGGTGCGCCTTTACAAGGACGGCATGATCCAGGGGCAGACGAAATATGTGGAGACAAACCTGTATAATTTTGCATCGTCCATCAAAGCGGAGGATATCTACCGTGTGGCGGTGCGGGGAATCAACAAGAAAAAGGACGGCTCCAAGGAGACGGGGCGCTGGGTCCAGTCCAACCGGCTGTTTATCACGCCCGACACGCTGGACGAGGATGCCATGCCGCCGGAGGACGTGGAGGTCCAGGGCGAGTGGAGAGAAAATGACAATGGCCGCTGGTACCGGTACCCGGACGGCAGCTACCCGAAAAATACCTGGGTTTCCATATTTGGCGAGAAGTATTTCTTCGATGAGAAGGGGTATATGGTGACCGGATGGGTTACGTGGAAGGATAAGGAGTATTACTGCGGCGACGACGGGGTGATGCTGGTGAACACGGTGACGCCGGACGGTGAGCGAGTGGGGCCGGATGGCTCCAGACAGTAAGAGCGGAGGATTTATCACATGAAGAAAATAGGAATAATCGGAACTGGAAATATGGGCTATGCATTCCTTAAAGGCCTGGTGAGCGTCTACGGCCCCGATCAGATTATCGTCACGGACGTGAATAAGAGCAAGCGCGAGGCGGCGGCGAAGGAGACCGGCGTGGAGTGTGTGGCCGACAATGCGGAGCTTGTGAAGAACGCGGAGTACATCGTGCTGGCGGTGAAGCCCCAGTATTATGACAGCGTGCTGCGCAGAATCAAGAATGTGCTGACCGAGGATCACATTCTGATTTCCATTGCCGCAGGTATCACCATCGACAGCTTAAAGGAGCGTCTGGGCCCCGGCAAGCGCATCGTGCGCGCCATGCCCAATACGCCGGCGCTGATCGGTGCAGGCATGGCTGGCGTCAGCTACGAGGAGACGCTGTTTACCCAGGAGGAGAAGGACACGATCCAGAGCTTCTTCGAGTCCATCGGCAAGATGGTGGTGGTGCCGGAGCACATGATGAACGTGGTGACCTGCGCCAGCAGCAGCGCGCCGGCCTACATTTTCATGTTCATCGAGGCGCTGGCGGACAGCGCGGTGAAATACGGCATGCCCAGGGAGATGGCCTACCGCACTATCGCGCAGGCGGTAAAGGGAAGCGCCGAGCTGGTGCTGGAGACCGGCGAGCATCCTGGAAAGCTGAAGGACCAGGTGTGTTCGCCCGGCGGAACCACCATCGCGGCGGTGGCTGCGCTGGAGGAGTTCGGTCTGAGAAACGCCATCTTCAAGGCCACGGACGCCTGCTATGAGAAGTGTACGGATCTCAAACAGATGTGATGTTCTGATCAAGGATTGAGGGAGCGGCCGGACCGGGAGAGCCCGGCGCGGGAGGTAAGCATTTGGAGAAAGTGATTCGGCTGGACAGACAGCTTAAATATCAGGGAACCATCCTTAAAATTTATGAGGACACGGTGATGGCCAACGGGCACGAGGCCCGCTGGGACTTCATTCACCACAACGGGGCTGCGGCGGTGGTCCCGGTGACCGCGGACGGAAAGATTCTCATGGTCCGCCAGTACAGAAATGCGCTGGACCGCTTCACGCTGGAGATCCCGGCGGGAGCGCTGGACTTCGCCGGGGAGCCAAAGATAGACTGCGCCTACAGGGAGCTGGAGGAGGAGACGGGATTCCGGACGGAGAAGCTGGAATATCTGATCTCTGTGCACACCACAGTGGCGTTCTGCGACGAGGCCATCGACATTTTCGTGGCGAGAAACTTAATTCCTTCGAAGCAGCATCTGGACGAGGAGGAGAGCCTGGAAGTGGAGGCCTGGGATGTGAAGGGGCTCCACGAACTGATTTATAAGGGCGAGATCACCGACGGCAAGACCATCGCGGCGATCATGGCCTACTCGCAGAAATATCTCTGTGGGAAAGAGTGAGGTGACGGTCCGATGCAGGTGAGTTTGCGCGCCTGGTTTTGAACCGTGCAGAATAAAAACAGAATGTCAGGAAGTAAATGGAAACTCCGCATAGCGGCGGCGTCCGGTTCATAGACTGAACCAAGGAACCGTAAAGGGCGTGAGGCTTTGCCGCGGAATCGGGCGATATTTACTCCCTGGCATTTTTTGATGTTTGCATTTCTCGCGGGGACGGTGCTGGGGACAGCGATGGCCAACGCCGGGGACGACGGCGGGCGGCTGTTTCTGGAGCTGGCCCAGCGGGTTCCGGGTGCGGGAGACACCGCGTCCGGCGCGGGAGCGGCTCCGGGGCTGGAGCTTGCGTTCTCGGTGATCCTGCGCCGCGTGCTGGAGGTGAGCTTCTGCTGGGCGCTGGGGCTGACGGGTTTTTCCATCGTGGGATTTGCGGCGGTAAGCCTGTATCTGGGGCTCTCCTCCGCCATGATCCTCTCCTCCATCACCATTGAGAAAGGGCTTCTGGGGCCGTTTATCTATCTGGCGGCCATGTTCCCGCAGGCGTTCATCTACATCCCGGTTTTTCTGGTGCTGGCCTTCTGGGCGCTGTCGCGGGAAAAACGGCCGCACCGGGCGGCCTTCGCGCTCCTTCTGGCGGCTGCGGCCGGGGGCGGATTCCTGGAAACATACGTAAATCCGTGGCTTCTGGGGATATTTCTTTAAAAAATACAATTCTCCGACAACTATATATTGTCCGGGTGTGCGGACGGTGCTTCAACATCTTGTATATGTTATGTAAATCAGTAAAAAACGGGTAAAAAGTGGGAAAAATGTGTTTGATTTTACTCGAAAATGCGGATATAATGATAGGACGAGGCGGATTTTTGCCTGTTTTGTGTAGAAATGTTGTTAGGGGATCAATTTGGTATGATAAGTGAGATAGAGGAATTTGCCGGCTATTTGCGGGACGTGAAGCGCACATCGGACAACACCGTGGTCTCGTACCACAGGGATCTGGTGCAGATGGCGGCATTCCTGGAGGAGAAGGGAATTGCCGAGGTGGGGAAGGTCACGAAGACCAGCCTCAATTCCTACATACTGTCGTTGGAGAAGGCGGGAAAGGCGGCGACCACCATATCGCGGACGCTGGCCTCCATGAAGGCGTTTTTCCACTATGAATTTTGTGAGGGGAAGATTAAGAGAAACCCGGCGGAGCTTCTGCGCGCGCCGAAGGTGGAGAAGAAGCTTCCGGCCATACTGAGCGTGGACGAGGTGACCAGGCTTCTGGAGCAGCCGGGCGACCAGACGCCCAAGGATCTGCGGGACAAGGCCATGCTGGAGCTTTTATACGCCACGGGAATCCGGGTGTCTGAGCTCATTCATCTGGAGCTGGCGGACGTGAATATGTCCATCGGATTTATCACCTGCCGGGATGAGAATAAGGAGCGGATGATTCCCTTCGGCAAGACGACGAAGGCGGCGCTTCTTAAATATATGGACGGCGCCAGGGACGCGCTCTTGAAAGGAAAAGCGTCAAAGTGGCTGTTCACCAACTGCAGCGGCGGCGCCATGAGCCGGCAGGGCTTCTGGAAGCTGATCAAGTATTACGGGGAAAAGGCCGGAATCAAGGGAGAGCTGACCCCGCATACACTGCGGCATTCCTTTGCGGCACATCTCATCAGCAACGGCGCGGACATGCGGGCCGTGCAGGCGATGATGGGACACTCGGACGTGGCCACGACGCAGGTCTATATGGCTTACGCGGGCGGGAAGGAGATCCGGGAGGCCTATGGGGCGCATCCTCGCAGGTGAGGCGGGGGAGATTTGCAGAAGGCGGGGGCGGGAGCGGAGCAGGGCATCATATGGACAAAATTCAGAAACTAGAGCGTCTGGCCGCGGTGGCCAGATTATATTATGAGGAAGACCGGAACCAGAGCGAGATTGCGGGGATGTTCGGGATTTCCAGGCCGATGGTGAGCAAGCTTCTGAAAGAGGCGAAGGAGCTGGGGGTAGTTACCATCCGGATTGCCGTTCCGGGAAACGGAGCGCCTGGGGAGACGGGGGACGTGCTGTCGCGCCTGCGGCAGAGATACGGGCTCTTAGGCGGTGAGCTGGTGCAGGACAGGGGCGGCGACGTGGCCACCAATCAGGCGGTGGCGGAGGCGGGGATCGCCTTCCTGGAGCGCCTGGCCGGAAACGGGCGGAAACGGTTCGGCATCGGCTGGGGACATATCATCGGAGAGCTGGTGGGCCGGATTGAGAAGCGCAGCCAGCCGGTGAATCTGGGGGAGAGTATCTGTCCGCTGATTGGAAATGGGGGCGCAGGCCTTAAAAATTATCACTCCAATGAGCTGGTGCGGGTTGTGGGAGAGCACAGCCAGTCGGAGCCGGAATTTATCTACACCCCGGCCTATATGACCTCGGAGCAGGATCTTAAGCGGACCATGGATCTGGAAAATTACCATGAAATCCTGCTGTCCTGGCGGCGGCTGGAGGTGGCGCTAGTCAATATCGGAAATTTCCCGTCGGTGCCGGACTTTGCATCCAAGGCGCGGTACGGCGATCTCCTGGTGAAGGAGCGGGCGGTGGGAAGAATCTTAAATTATTTCGTTGGCGAGGACGGCCATGTGCTTGCGTCCGACACGGATTACGCGGTGCAGATTCCGCTGTCCCTGCTCGGCAAGGTGCCGCACGTGGTGGGAATCTGTTCTGCCAATACCAACCCCAGGGCTCTGGGGGCTGCGCTGCGCACGGGATATATTCGCGACCTGATTGCCCCGGAGCGGATTGCGGTGCAGCTGATGGAAATGGAATAAAAGTTACATATGTAACTAAAAATGCGATACAGAGGAATGAAATGGTTCTTCTGTATCGCATTTTTGTCTATAATTTATAAAATAAAGTTAAAACGCAAAAGATTTATTGACATTTAATACAGAAAATGATAGTCTTAGCTTAGCAAAAATGTAAAAAAATAAGAAAGGAGGTTACATATGTTACTTTTTAAACCGGAAATCGTTCAGATGCTCCGGGGGGTGTCAGAAATCTGGACGGAGCATAAGGATGAGCTGAGTCAGATCGATTCGCGGTTTGGGGACGGAGATCACGGCGTGACCATCGGAAAGATCGCGGCGAAGATCCGTCAGAGCCTGGACGAATGGCAGGACGACGATGTGGAGACGTTTCTGGAGGATCTGGGCGATGAGATCATGGCCATCGGCGGCGGAAGCGCAGGGCCGCTCTATGGAACCATGATCGGCGGCCTGGCGGGCGGCGTGCCGGAGAGCGTCGGCCTGGATGCCGGGGCGGTGAAGCGGATGTTTGCCGCCAGCCTGGAGGCCATGGAGGACATTACCACGGCAAAGGTGGGGGACAAGACTATGATGGACGCCCTGATTCCGGCGGTGGAGGCGGCTTCCCAGGCGGAGGACGATCTTGCGCAGGTGCTCCGGGCAGCCATGGAGGCGGCGGAGCAGGGCGCAAAGAAGAGCGAGGAATTTGTCTCCCGGTTCGGCCGGGCGAGAAGCTATAAGGAACAGACCATCGGCACGCCCGATGCGGGGGCAGTGAGCACATCCCTGTTCTTTAAAGGACTGTGGGAAGGCTTTGAGGCGTGTGCAAAATAAAAGAAAAAAGGAGAAGGAAGCCATATGAAGATGAAGAAATTTATTAATGATCCCGAGAATCTGACGCCGGAGCTGCTGGAGGGATTTGCGGCGGCTCATTCGGACCTGGTGACGCTGGGCGACCAGCGCATGGTTATCAATAATAAGCTGGCCGATGCAGACCGCGTCACCATCGTGACCCAGGGAGGTTCCGGACACGAGCCTGCGATCAGCGGCTTTGTGGGCGAGGGCATGGTGGACATTTCGGTTGTGGGCGATGTGTTCGCGGCTCCCGGACCGCAGGCCTGCGTCGATGCCATCAAGATGGCGGACAAAGGAAAGGGCGTTCTCTACATTGTGCTGAACCATGCGGGAGATATGCTGACCGGCAACATGACCATGAAAAAATGCGCGAAAGAGGGGCTGAACGTCATAAAGGTGGTGACCCAGGAGGACATCGCCAATGCCCCCAGAAGCAATTCCGACGACCGCCGCGGACTGGTGGGCTGCATTCCCACCTATAAAATCGCCGGTGCAGCGGCGGCAGAGGGCAAGAGCCTGGAGGAAGTGGCAGCCATCGCACAGCGGTTTGCCGACAACATGGCGACTCTGGCTGTGGCCGTGCGCGGCGCCACCCATCCGGCCACCGGAAGCCTTCTGGCAGAGCTGGGCGACGACGAGATGGAGATCGGCATGGGTCAGCACGGGGAGGAAGGCGGCGGACGCCAGCCCATGAAATCCGCGGACGAGACCGCTGAGATCATGTTAAACGCGCTGATTAACGATCTGGAGATCAAATCCGGCGAAAAGGTGATGCTGATCTTAAACGGCAGCGGCGCAACCACTCTGATGGAACTGTTTATCATTTACCGGAAATGTGTTTCCTATCTGAAGGAGAAGAACATTGAGATCGTGGCCAACTATGTGGGCGAGCTTCTGACCGTGCAGGAGCAGGCCGGTTTCCAGATGTTCATGGCGAGAATGGACGATGAGCTGCTGCATTACTGGAATGCGCCGTGCAATACCCCGTATATGAAACGATAAGTGATTTCTGCGAGACGAAAGGAGGAATGTGCGATGGCAGCAGAATATATGCACATCGGAATCCCGGTGTTAAATAAAAAAGAAGGCATGACCTACAACGAGGCCATGAAATTCTGGGTAAGCAATGTGGACGACTATGATTTCAAGATCGAGTATCTGAAATTTGAGGAGGGGACACCGTTCCCGGAGATTCTGTCCAAGCAGCCCCATGTGGCCTACAAGGTGGACGATCTGGAGCACTACGCGGCCCAGGCGCAGCAGGTGATTTTCGGACCCATGGAGTTAGGGCCGGGCGTGCGTCTGGCATTCGTGATCTGGGATGACGCCATTGTGGAGCTTTACGAAGAGAAATAAGGAGAGTATGCCATGTTGGTGAATATGAAATCCGTGCTGGAGTATGCCGGGCAGAAACAGTGCTGCGTCGGCGCGTTTGACACGCCGAACCTTGAAATTCTCATGGCCGTCTTAAACGCCGCCGAAAAGAGAAAGGAGCCGGTGATCATCCAGCATGCCCAGCTTCACGAGCCGGAGATGCCCATCCATGTGATCGGCCCCATTATGGTGCGCATGGCCCAGGAGGCAGACGTCCCGGTGTGCGTGATGCTGGACCACGGCGAGGACCTGGACTACGTGAAAAAGGCCCTGGATCTTGGATTTTCCGCCGTGATGTTTGACGGTTCCTCCAGGCCCTATGAAGAGAATGTCCGGCTGACGAAGGAGACAGTCCGTCTGGCCGGCCAGTATGGCGCCAGCGTGGAGGCGGAGATCGGCGTGGTGACCGGACATGAGGGAAAGGTGTTCGAGGTGACATCCGTGGAGGAGGCCTACACCGATCCGGAGCTGGCGGCTGATTTTGTGAAGGCCACCGGCATCGACGCCCTGGCGGCCTCCGTCGGAACCGTCCACGGCTTCTATGCCACGAAGCCGAAGCTGGATTTCGGCAGGATCGAAACGATCCGTGAAATGACCGGCGTGCCGCTGGTGATGCACGGAGGCTCCGGCATCAGCGTCGAGGACACCCAGCACGCTATCCGGTGCGGAATCCGCAAGATAAACTATTTTTCCTATATGTCCAATGCCGGCGTAAAGGGCGTGCAGAAGCTCCTGGCAGAAAAGGAAGTCAAATACTTCCATGACCTGGCCAACGCCGCCATCCGCGCCATGGAGGAGGACGTGCTGCAGGCCATGGCCATGTTTGCGCTGGAGTAATATATTAATTAGGAAATAAAATTAAAAAAACGACGCAAAAAACGCCCCGGAGCAGTCTGAACGGCTCCGGGGCGTTTCACACTTTTTTTCTACGACACTTCCTCCACATTCTTCTGCGCCGTCGCCAGCATCAGCTTAATCCGGTTCAGCTGGTTCACCTCGCTGGCGCCTGGATCGTAGTCCACGGCGATGATATTCGCCTGCGGATAGTGATGCCGCAGTTCTTTGATGACACCCTTGCCCACAATGTGGTTCGGCAGGCAGCCGAAGGGCTGGGCGCAGACAATGTTGGTGGTTCCGCTATGTATCAGCTCCAGCATCTCGCCGGTCAGGAACCATCCTTCGCCCGTCTGGTTTCCGAGGGAGACATAGTCCTTCGCCATCTCAGCCAGGTCAGCGATCCGGCTGGGTGGAAGGAAATGCCTGCTCTTCACCAGATAGCGGCGTGATACACGGCGGAAGTATTCCAACAGCGCGATACCCGCGTTGCAGAGGTAAGCGGTGGAACGCTTGCCTCCCAGGTTGTCGGCCTTAAAGTTGCTGTTATAGAAGCAGTACAGCAGGAAGTCCATCAGATCGGGCATCACTGCCTCCGCTCCTTCTGCCTCGAGAAGGTCCACCACGTGGTTGTTGGCTAACGGCGAGAACTTCACCAGAATCTCGCCCACGATGCCGACCTTGGGCTTGACGACATTTCTTCTCGGCAGATTGTCGAAATCTTCTATAATACCTTTGATGTTTCTGTTAAACTCCAGCATGGACGGAGACCGCCTGGAAAGTGTCCTGATGCAGCGCTCCTTCCATTTCTCATGCAGACGGTTGGCTGCGCCCGGCTCGGCCTCGTAGGGCCTGGTGGCGTAGAGCACCCGCATGAACAGGTCGCCGTAGACGATGGCCTGCAGGGCCTTCGTCAGCATCGGCAGGGTGATGGAGAATCCTGGGTTGGTCTCCATGCCGTTGGCGTTCACGGAGATGACCGGAACCTGCGGCATACCCGCCTTCTCCAGCGCCCGGCGGATAAAGCCCACGTAGTTGGAGGCACGGCATCCGCCGCCGGTTTGGCTCATAAACACAGCTGTCTTATTTAAATCGTACTTGCCTGACAGAAGCGCGTCCATGATCTGTCCGATGACGATGAGGGACGGATAGCAGGCGTCGTTGTTTACATATTTAAGTCCCGTGTCGATGGCGGAACGGTTGTCGTTCTGCAGCACCTCGATCTTGTAGCCGAAGGAACGGATGGCCGGCTCCAGAAGGTCGAAATGGATCGGCGACATCTGCGGGCACAGCAGCGTGTAGTCCTTCTTCATGGCCTTCGTGAAGGTGACGCGGCGGTACGCGTTGCTCACGACGGGGCTGGCATATTTTCTCTCCTCGCGCACTCTGAGGGCGGAGATGAGAGAGCGGATACGGATTCTCGCGGCGCCCAGGTTGTTCACCTCGTCGATTTTGAGAACCGTGTAAATCTTACCCGATTTTGTCAGAATATCACTCACCTGGTCGGTGGTCACCGCGTCCAGTCCGCAGCCGAAGGAGTTGAGCTGGATCAGATCCAGGTTCTTCGAGGACTTCACGTAGGTGGCGGCCGCGTAGAGACGGCTGTGGTACATCCACTGGTCCGTGACGATGAGCGGGCGCTCCACCTTGCCTAAGTGGGAGACGGCGTCCTCGGTCAGCACTGCAAACCCGTAGGAGGTGATCAGCTCCGGAATGCCGTGGTTGATCTCCGGATCCACATGGTAGGGGCGTCCGGCCAGGACGATTCCCCGCTTGCCGGTCCGGTTCAGATAGTCGATGACCTCCTCGCCCTTCTTCTGCATGTCGATGCGGGACTGGATGAGCTCCTGCCATGCCGCGTGGGCGGCCTTCCGCACCTCGTCGGGAGCGATGCCAAAGTTCTGTGAAAATTCCTCCACCAGGCGCTTCGTCAGCACTTCCTCGTTGGTGAACGCCATGAACGGGTTCATGAAGCGGATGTCGCGATCCGCCAGCTCCTCCACGTTGTTCTTGATGTTCTCCGCGTAGGAGGTGACCATGGGGCAGTTGTAGTGGTTGCCCGCGTCCGGGGACTCATTTCTCTCGTAAGGCACGCAGGGGTAGAAAATGAAATCGATGCCCTGCTTGATCAGCCATGTCACGTGGCCGTGCACCAGCTTCGCCGGGTAGCACTCCGACTCGCTGGGGATGGACTCGATGCCCAGCTCGTAAATCTTTCTGGTGGACTGGGGCGAGAGCACGGTCCGAAAGCCCAGATCCCGGAAGAATACGGCCCAGAACGGGTAGTTCTCGTACATGTTGAGGACGCGCGGGATACCCACGGTTCCCCTGGGGGCCATGTCGGCCGGGAGCGGCTCATAGTCGAATACTCTGTGATACTTATAGTCGAAGAGGTTGGGAACCTCTTTTTTCAGCTTTTCCTTTCCGAGACCGCGCTCGCAGCGGTTTCCGGTGATGAACTGGCGGCCGCCGCCGAAGCGGTTGATGGTCAGCACGCAGTGGTTGGTGCAGCCCTTGCAGCGCGTCATGTCCGTGGAGTAGGAGAGATTTAAAATCTTATCCATGGAGAGCATGGTCGAGGTCTTGGACTCATCGTAGCGTTCCCTTGCGATCAGAGCCGCGCCGAAGGCGCCCATGATGCCCGCGATGTCCGGGCGGACGGCCTCGCAGCCTGCGATGAGCTCGAAGCTTCTGAGGACGGCGTCGTTGTAGAAGGTGCCGCCCTGTACGACCACGTGTTTTCCGAGGTCGGACGCGTTGGTGATCTTTATGACCTTAAACAGCGCGTTCTTGATGACGGAGTAGGCCAGGCCCGCGGAGATATCCGCCACGGACGCGCCCTCCTTCTGCGCCTGTTTTACGTTGGAGTTCATGAACACGGTGCACCGGGTTCCCAGATCGGTCGGGTTCTCAGCGAACAGTGCCTCCTTCGCGAAATCGATCACACTGTAGTTCAAGGATTTGGCGAAGGTCTCGATGAAGGAGCCGCAACCGGAGGAGCAGGCCTCGTTCAGCTGTACGCTGTCCACGGTGCCGTCCTTGATCTTGATGCACTTCATGTCCTGGCCGCCGATGTCCAGGATGCAGTCCACGTCCGGCTCGAAGAATGCGGCCGCGTAGTAGTGGGAGATGGTCTCCACCTCGCCCTCGTCCAGCATCAGCGCGGACTTTAAGAGTGCCTCGCCGTAGCCGGTGGAGCAGGAGTAGGCGATCTTCGCGCCCGGAGGCAGAAGCTTATGTATCTCCCCGATGGCCCGGATGGCCGTCGCCAGCGGGCTGCCGTTGTTATTGCTGTAAAAATGATAGAGCAGGGTGCCGTCCTCGGCCACCAGCGCCAGTTTGGTCGTGGTGGATCCGGCGTCGATGCCCAGATAGCAGTTGCCCTGGTAGGTGGACAGGTCGCCCTTCTTCACGCAGTGGCTCTGATGGCGCGCGGTGAACGCGTCGTAGTCCGCCTGGCTCTTAAACAGGGGCTCCATGCGCTTGACCTCGAACTCCATCTTGATGCCGTTTGACAGGCGGTCGATGAGGTTCTCCAGCTGGATGGCCGCCTGGCCGTCCGAGTTCATGGCCGCGCCGATGGCTGCAAACAGATGGGAGTGGTCCGGCGCGATGATCTGCGGGCCGTCCAGGTTAAGAGTTCTGATAAATGCCGCCCGGAGCTCTGACAGGAAGTGTAAGGGGCCTCCTAAGAACGCCACGTTTCCGCGGATGGGCTTGCCGCAGGCCAGGCCGCTGATGGTCTGGTTGACCACCGCCTGGAAAATCGATGCGGACAGGTCTTCCTTGGTCGCGCCCTCGTTGATGAGCGGCTGGATATCGGATTTCGCGAACACGCCACAGCGGGCCGCGATGGGGTAAATGGCTTTGTAATTCTTTGCGTACTCGTTGAGTCCCGTGGCGTCGGTCTGAAGAAGGGACGCCATCTGGTCGATGAACGAGCCGGTGCCGCCGGCACAGATTCCGTTCATTCTCTGGTCGATGCCGCCGGTGAAATAGATGATCTTCGCGTCCTCGCCGCCCAGCTCAATGGCCACGTCGGTCTGGGGCGCATAGTCCTGAAGCGAGGAGGCCACGGAAACTACCTCCTGCACAAAGGGAATGTCCAGGTGTCTGGAGAGCGTCAGGCCGCCGGAGCCGGTGATCATCGGATAAAGCTCCATGGGGCCCAGCTTGGCGTAGGCTTTCTTTAAAAGCGCCGCCAGCGTCTCCTGTATGTTAGCGTAATGTCTCTCGTAATCTGCGAACAGTACCGTGTTCGCCTCGTCAATAATGGCAATCTTTACGGTCGTGGAACCGATGTCGATGCCCAGTCTGTGTTTTAATTCAGTCTGTTTCATAACTTCGCAGGGCGATCCTGCCCACCTCCATTATTAAAATTACTGTGTTGGTATTTTATCTCTATGAGTTGCCAGCGTCAGTATAGCACATAATAAATAGGAAATGAAAGAAAAGAAACCGTTAAAGTTTTGCTAATTCTTGGCCACGATTTTTACGCATTTGACAAAATGTTCCGGTGACCGTATAATTAAGAGTTGAAACATACCAAAAAAAGGATGGGATTATGGAATTTTTTAGAAAGCTAGAGCGCAAGTACGGCAGATACGCCATACACAACCTGATGTATTATATCATCATTCTGTACGGCATCGGCATGGTGATCCAGTGGGTGGATCCGATGTTTTATATCAGGTACTTATCCCTGGATGCCTCGGCGATTCTTCGCGGGCAGATCTGGAGGATTGTCACGTTTGTGATCTGGCCGCCGTCCACGGACATATTTTTTAATCTTCTGTCCATGTATCTCTACTACTGGCTGGGCACGAACCTGGAGAGGGTCTGGGGAGCGTTTCGGTTTAACGTATACTTTCTGATGGGGATTCTGGGCCATTTTCTGGCGGCACTGGTGGGTTATCTGGTGTTCGGACAGGTCTGGTTCCTCACCACCTCATACCTCAATTTTTCACTGTTCTTTGCGTTTGCGGCCACGTTTCCGGACCTGCAGTTCTACCTGTTTTTCGTCATCCCCATAAAGGCGAAATGGCTGGCGCTGTTTGACGGAATCTATTTCCTTTACGGCTTCGCATTCGGAAATGCCGCGACCAGGTGCGCGATTTTACTGTCCTTCTTAAACTTCATCATTTTCTTCTTCATGACCAGGGATTTCCGGAGGGTGAGTCCTAAAGAGATCAAAAGGAAACAGGAGTTTAAGACAAAGATGCGTGCCGCGGAGCACGTGAAGGAGCAGGGAAGCCATCACCGCTGCGCGGTCTGCGGGCGGACGGAGAAGGACGATCCGACGCTGGAGTTCCGCTACTGCTCTAAGTGCGAGGGCGAGTATGAGTACTGCATGGACCATCTGTATACGCACCGCCACGTGACGAAGGACGACAACTAGACTAGGCAATTCACATTATCAGGAGGAACCACGACAATGAAAAAGACAAAAATCATATGCACCATGGGCCCCAATACCGGCGACAGGGAGCTTTTGAAGGCCCTGGCGTTAAACGGTATGGACATTGCCCGCTTTAATTTCTCCCACGGAGACTACGAGGAGCAGAAAGGGCGGCTTGACCTGTTAAAGAGCGTGCGCGAGGAGCTGGACATCCCGGTGGCCGCGCTTCTGGACACCAAGGGACCGGAGATCCGCACAGGACTTCTGAAGGACGAAAAGAAGGTGACGTTAAAGGAGGGGGATACCTATACCCTGACCACCCGCGACATCGTGGGCGACGAGCACATCGGACACATCAACTATGCGGGGCTTAACGAGGACGTTGTGCCCGGCAATAAAATCCTGATCGACGACGGCCTCATCGAGCTGGAGGTGGAGAAGGTGGACGGCACGGACATTGTCTGTCGCGTCTTAAACGGCGGCGAGCTTGGCATGAGAAAGGGCGTCAATGTGCCCAACGTGAAGATCAAGCTGCCGGCGCTGACCGAGAAGGACAAGGAGGATATCCGCTTCGGCATCGAGCAGGGCTTTGACTTCATCGCGGCCTCCTTCGTGAGAAATGCAGACGCCATCCGCGAGATCCGTGCAATTCTGGACGAGAACGCAGCCAATATGGGCATCATCGCGAAGATTGAGAACGCGGAGGGAATCGAGAACATCGACGAGATCATCGAGGAGAGCGACGGCATCATGGTGGCCCGCGGCGATATGGGCGTGGAGATCCCGCCGGAGCAGGTTCCCTACATCCAGAAGCTGATCATCCGCAAGTGCAACGCGGCCTGCAAGCCGGTTATCACGGCGACGCAGATGCTGGATTCCATGATAAGAAACCCGCGTCCCACCAGGGCGGAGGTCACCGACGTGGCCAACGCCGTGTACGACGGCACCGACGCGGTCATGCTCTCCGGCGAGACTGCCATGGGCAAATATCCGCTGGAGGCGCTGAAGATGATGGCGCACATTGTGGAGGATTCCGAGTCCCATCTGGACTACTCCTACTACCGTCAGAGGCGGATCACCCGCGAGAACGAGCAGAATATCTCCAACGCGGTCTGCTATTCTTCCGTGGCTACGGCCCACAACTTAAAGGCGAAGGCTATTGTGGCCCCCAGCATCAGCGGTTTCACCACCCGGATGCTGTCCAAATGGCGTCCCAACACCATGATTATTGGTCTCTCGCCTAGTATGGCAGCTGTGCGCCAGATGCAGATTTACTGGGGCGTAAAGCCGTTCCATGCCAGACGGGCAGACTCCACCGACGTGCTGATCGCCTCCTCTCTGGAGCTTCTGAAGGAGAAGGGAATCATCGAGAACGGCGACGTGGTGGTGGCCACTGCCGGCGTCGTGACCCACACGAACCGCCACAAACCGGCCCCGCACACCAACATTATGCGTGTGGTGGAGATCGGCGAACAGGAATAAAGGGATTGCAAGAAACGAAGTAAGCTGGTATACTTGTTAATAAGTTGTAAATGATTTGTGAATAAATCTTTACGCGCCAGCTGAGGAATTTGTTTTCCATAGAGTGAGGGGGAAACCCGTGACATAGGAGGTCTGGCGCTTAAAAGCGCCGGACCTTTTTTGTCTGTACGGATATGCGTCCGGCTGCGGGAAAACGTCATTTTACGAGGTAAGAAACGCAGAAAACTGCGTTCAAAATAAAAGGAGGATAAGAAAATGAAAAAAAGAATCTTAGCAACCGTTATGGCAGCCGCTATGCTTGCCATGACCGCATGCAGCGGCATGCCCGGAATGGGAGCCACCGCAGCACAGACCCAGGCAGCAGCTGAGGGAGCCGAGGGGGGAGAGGCAGCAGCCGCAGCAGACGACACCGTCTACGAGCTCCGCATTTCCACATCCCAGACCGAGCAGGCTCTGATCACCAGAAACTACCAGAAGCTGGCCGATACTCTGAACGAGAGATCCGGGGGAAGACTGAACGTAAGCGTATATCCGGCCGGACAGCTGGGAACCGACGAGGACGTTCTCGAGCAGGGAATCCAGGGCGTAAACGTAGCCGTTAACACCGACGCTTCCCGTCTTGGTCAGTACGTGAAGGATTTCTCCATCTTCATGATGGGATACTTTATCGACAGCTATGATGAGGGATATGCAGTGACCCAGACCGACACCTTCAAGGCATGGTGTGACGAGCTGGAGGAGAAACACGGCATCAAGGTGCTTTCCTTCACATTCTATGACGGTCCCCGTGAGTTCATGACCAACAAGCCGATCAACACTCCCGACGACTTAAAGGGCTTAAGAATCCGTACCATCGGCCAGGAGGTTTGTACCGAGACCATCGCAGCCATGGGCGCGACTCCGATCTCCATGTCCTGGGGCGAGGTTTACAACGGCATCCAGTCCAAGGCGTTAGAGGGCTGTGAGGTTCAGAACACCTCTTCCTATCCGTCCAAGATCTACGAGGTATGCAACACCCAGTCCAAGACCGGCCACTTCCAGTTAATGCAGGGTCTGATCTGCGGTAAGGCATGGTTCGACAGCCTTCCGGCAGACCTTCAGCAGCTTCTTGAGGAGACCGCTGTAGAGATCGGTAAAGAGACAGCCGCTGACGTTATGGCAGAGGTAGAGGAAGATGAGAAACTGATGGTAGAGGCTGGCATGACCGTGGTTGAGCCGGACATCACACCTTTCAAAGAGGCTGTTGAGCCCGTATACGAGAAGCTGGGTTACGCAGAGCTCAGAGATCAGCTTTGGGCTGAGATCGGCAAGACAGAGTAATCCGGTAAATTACCATTTACTCTATCATCGACTGTAAGATTGAGGGTGTTTTAACTTATGAAGAAGATTTCAAATGCCGTTCTGAGGATTGAGGAGGTTCTGGCCGGGGCAATGCTGATCATGATCTCTGTCCTGGTATTCCTCTCCGCGATCGCCAGAACGGTCGGCATGCCCATCAACTGGGCGCAGGACATTTCCCTGCTGGCCTTCGCGTGGCTGACCTTTATCGGGGCGGACATCGTGGCCAAGACGGGAAATCTGATCCGGATCGATATGCTGGAAAAGCATTTCCCGAAGGGACTCCGCAAGGTGATGACGCTGGTGTTTGACGTGGCCATCGTGCTGTTTCTGCTCATCCTCATTGTCTACGGATTCCTTCTGGTTTCCCAGAGCTGGTACAGAACGTTCCAGACTCTGAAAATGAGCTACGCGTGGTGTACGCTTTCTGTTCCGGTGGGATCTGTTCTTCTGTTCTTCACCATGGTTGGAAAGCTGTTCAAGGACCTTAGGACACCGGTCGGGAAATGGGGGGAGAATTAATGTTAGGTGCAATAGGATTTTTCTTGATTATTTTGTTCCTGGGAATGCCGGTGGCCTTCGCCATCGCCATTTCGGGCTTCGCATTCTTCCTCACACGGCCGGAGATCCCGTGGACGATCCTGGTACAGCGCTCGCTGTCCACGACCCAGTCCTTTACCATGCTGGCGATCCCGCTGTTCATCTTCGCGGGTAACCTGATGAACAACACGGGTATCACTTCCCGTCTTGTAAAGCTGGCAAACGTGCTGACGGGCCATATGTACGGCTCCATCGGACAGGTTTCCGTCGTGCTTTCCACCCTGATGGGAGGCGTGTCCGGTTCCGCCGTGGCGGACGCGGCCATGGAGTGCCGTATCCTGGGACCGGAGATGACGAAGAGAGGCTACGCCCCCGGCTGGGCGGCAGCCGTAAACTGCTTATCCGGACTGATCGTGGCGACGATCCCGCCGTCCATGGGTCTGATCCTCTACGGAACCGTGGGTGAGGTGTCCATCGGACGTCTGTTCGTGGCCGGCTTTATGCCCGGTATCCTTATGTGTATCCTGATGATGATGGCTACCTCCTGGTCGGCGCGCCACTACGGCTACAAGCCGGATCACGAGAAGCCTTCATCCGCCAAGGAGATCGGAAAGGCCTGCATCGAGAGTATCTGGGCGCTGATGTTCCCGATCCTTCTGATCGTGTTCATCCGTTTCGGCGTCATGACTCCGTCCGAGTCCGGTGCATTCGCCGTGTTCTACGCTCTGTTTGTGGGTGTGTTCATCTACAAGGAGCTGAACCTTGAGCGTTTTAAAGAGTGCCTGGTGAGCAGCGTGAAGGACCTTTCCGTGACGACCATGATCCTGGCGTTTTCCGGTATCTTCAGCTACGGCGTCGTGTTCGACCAGCTGCCGGCGACGCTGACCAACATCCTGATCACCGTGACCAGCAACAAGTATCTGCTGATCCTGCTGATCATCCTGATGCTGGTGATCTTCGGAATGTTCATGGAGACGACCGTTATCACGCTGATCTGTACGCCGATTCTGGTGCCGCTGGTTCAGCAGTACGGAATCGACCCGGTACACTTCGGTATCATCATGATGACCGTGGTAACCATGGGCTGCTCCACGCCGCCTGTGGGCGTCGCTCTTTACACCTGCTCGAATATCATGGGCTGTTCGGTGGAGGAGACGACGAAATACTCCATTCCGTACTACGTGGCGATTGGAATTACCCTGGCGGTGTGCATTTTCATCCCGCAGGCAGTTCTGTTCCTGCCGAACCTGGTGTACGGCGGCGCAGGTTTCTAAGGAGACCGGCGTAAGACGCAGATAAGAAGCCATGTTCCATGGAGGCGATGAGTCTCTGTGGGGCATGGCTTTTCTGTTTTTTCGCAGGCTTTTATCCAGTATCCGGAATAACACATGATGATTTGTACTGGGCGGGATTCGACGAGATATATTTTTTCATCTGAACCGGAGAATAGAGAAAAGTACAAACGGAAAGCAGATTCATGGAAATATATTGAAAAAGAAATCCGGTCTGATATAATTGATTCATCAGATACGAAAGAGGTTGCCAGTGTGCATGCGGTTGGAAAGATCGACAGAGGAATTTACAGGTGCGTAACAGAGGATATTGTTACGGATGAAGTTATTATAACGGAGAACCAGATTCAACATATAAAGGATCATCATCCAAATGACTATGAACGATTTGCCGGATATTTTTCAGAAATTGTAAGTAGTCCTGATTATATTATCAAATCTCCCAAGCCATATACGGCACTTATTTTAAAAGAAATACAGGCAAATGGAGAAGTTTTTAAGACAGTATTGCGGTTAGCTACCTCTGTTGATAATCCAGAATATAAAAATTCCATTATTACATTTATGAAGATTGATGATAAGGAATGGAATCGTATATTGCGCAATAAAGTGATTCTTTACAAACGCGAATAGAATCGGTATAATAAGTGTAGGATAAGAAGAAAGGGCTTTGAGGTGGAAAATTTCGCACGATCCACACGCCGCTGGTACTGACAGGGGAAACCCGAGAGATGCAGGAGAAACGTGCGCCTGCCAAAGTCCTTTCATTCTTTGTCCTATATTTAGATGCAATATATGCTTTCAACGTAGTTTCAGGGCGTGCGCCCGGCGCAATCTTAAGAAAGTCTTCATAATTTATTCAAAGAGTATACAAACATTTTCCTGCGCGGCATGCTATACTAAGACCATAAGAAATGCACGACAAACGATACAAAAATCCTTTTTAAAACACCTTTTTGAAAATCCGAAAATCCTAAGTAAAAAAGTCCTGGATGAAAGCCCAGGGCTTTTTTATGTCATAAACTTTTAAAGTTTCCGTAAGAACAAAACAGGGAAGCCCGCTGCCGGACTTCCCTGCTGTTTTACGTGCGCCCGCCGGGCGCGCGTTCTGAGATATTAGTTGTTTTTGTTCTTGTTAAGCTCAGCCATCTTCATCGCGCGGACCTTGAGCGGCAGTCCGAACAGGGTGATGAAGCCGTCGGCGTCGTGGTGATCGTAGAGATCGCCGGTGGTGAAGGACGCCAGGGACTCGCTGTATAAGCTGTAGGGGGAGGTGGTGCCGGCCTTGATGATGTTGCCCTTGTAGAGCTTGAATTTCACTTCGCCGGTCACGTACTCCTGGGTGGAGGTGACGAAGGCCTGGACCGCCTCACGCAGCGGGGTGAACCATTTTCCCTCGTACACGATCTGGGAGAACTTGTTGCCCATGTCCTTCTTGGTCTCCATGGTGGCGCGGTCTAATACCAGCTCCTCCAGCTGCTTGTGGGCCTCCATGAGGATGGTTCCGCCGGGGGTCTCGTAGACGCCGCGGGACTTCATGCCGACCACGCGGTTCTCGACGATGTCCACGATGCCGATGCCGTGCTTGCCGCCCAGCTCGTTTAACCTGCGGATGATGTCAGACACCTTCATCTTCTCGCCGTTGATGCTGGTGGGAACGCCCTTCTCGAAGGTCATGGTCACGTACTCGCCCTCGTCGGGAGCCTTCTCCGGGCGCACGCTTAAGACAAGCAGGTGGTCGTAGTTAGGCTCGTTGGAGGGATCCTCCAGCTCCAGGCCCTCGTGGCTGATGTGCCATAAATTGCGGTCGCGGCTGTAGCTGGAATCCGCGGAGAACGGCAGGTCGATGCCGTGCTGCTTGCAGTATTCGATCTCATCCTCGCGGGACTGCATGGTCCACACATCGGTCATACGCCAGGGGGCGATTACCTTGATGTCCGGAGCCAGCGCCTTGATGCTTAACTCGAAGCGGATCTGGTCGTTGCCCTTGCCGGTGGCGCCGTGGCAGATGGCGGTAGCGCCCTCCTTGCGGGCGATCTCCACCAGGCGCTTGGCGATGACGGGGCGCGCCATGGAAGTTCCTAAAAGGTATTTATTCTCGTAGACGGCTCCGGCCTGTACGCAGGGCATAATGTAGTCGTCGCAAAATTCGTCGGTGACGTCCTCGATGTATAATTTGGATGCGCCGGAGAGCTTGGCTCTCTCGTCCAGGCCGTCCAGCTCGCTGCCCTGTCCGCAGTCGATGCAGCAGCACACAACCTCATAACCGAAATTCTCTTTTAACCACGGGATGATGGCCGTGGTGTCCAGGCCGCCAGAGTAGGCTAAAACAACTTTCTCTTTCATGAATATTCTCCTCCATATGTCAGTGTACGATGTCCGTGCATGTGACAGATAAATTGATTTTCAATAGCTTCATAAATATACAATAGATTCCCGGAAAATGCAAGAGGTATTTTGCATAAAAACGAAAAAATAATGCATATTATGCAAATGAAATGCATAAAAACACGAAAACAGGCGGAACGCGGGTCCGGCGGCTGCGCCGTCCCCTCCCGCTTGCGTTTCCGGCGCCCCCTGTGCTATACTTTTCACTATAAGAAGGAAGGTTGAAACCATGCTGGATTTACATGAATTTATGCCGGTGAACTACCTGAAAAAGGAGGCCTACACCGGCAGTCACCGCGGTATGCGGTACCGCATGTGGAAGGGCGAGAGCGGGGAGGATACGGTGCTCATGGCGGCCGCCTGGCCGGAGCCCTACGGCTTCGAGGCCACGCCGGAGGAGCAGAAATGCGTGGAGCAGTTTGACTTCTCCGCCGACGGCATCGCGGCGGCGGTGGACTGGCTTAACCGGCAGTATGAGGAAAATTACGCCGGAAAAAATTAGGAGGTGCGGGATGTTTGGATTCGGAATGGAGAGCGTCTATGTGGGCCGCTCGATGCGGGATTTTTCCGCCGTCCGGGAGGCGCTTTCCTCCCGCGGGATCGATTATAAGTATAAGGTGAACAATCGCCAGGCCGCGTGGCTGTTTCCGGCCGGGGGTACGGTCCGCAGCCAGACGGGAAGCCTGGGGATGGACAGTGACAGCGCCCATGAGTACGAGGTGTTTGTGAAGCGGGATCGGGCTGTGGAGGCCAGATACCATATTATGAATGCGCTGAGGAATGCGTAGACATTTGCCGCGACCCGCGCTATAATAGCTCTTGCGACAAATTTTGCAACGGAGTGACAAATGATATGGATTGGAAACGCGATTTCGGCCGGGGGTTTAAGCACGGCATCCCCATCGGCCTGGGATATCTGCCGGTGTCCTTCACTTTTGGATTCCTGGCGGTGACGGGGGGCCTGCCGGTCTGGCTGGCCGTCTTTATCTCCCTGACGAACTTAACCAGTGCGGGGCAGTTCGCGGGGACGAACCTGATTCTGGCGGGCGCGGGCTATATGGAGGTGGCGCTGACGACCTTCGTCATCAACCTGCGGTATATGTTAATGTCCCTGTCCCTCTCCCAGAAGCTGGACCGGGGGATTTCCACCGGCAAGCGCCTGGGCTTCGCCTTCGGCATCACCGACGAGACCTTCGTGGTGGCCTCGCTGCAGCCGGGCGTGCTGACGGCGGCCTACATGTTCGGACTCATCGTGCCGCCCATCGCGGGGTGGAACCTGGGGACGCTTCTCGGAGGCTGCATTTCCACGGTGCTGCCGGAGGCGCTGCAGAACGCCATGGGCATCGCGCTCTTCGCGATGTTTATTGCGCTCATCATTCCCCCGGCCAGGGAGTCGAGAAAAATATTGTACGTCATCGTCATCGCGGTGGCGGTCAACTGCGGGATGATTTATCTGCCGGTGTTCGGCGGGATTTTGTCGGGATTTAGAATCATCATCGCCACCATACTGGCCTCGGCGGCCGGCGCGTGGCTGTTCCCGAAGGAGGAGGAGACGGAAAATGGAGATGAATAGAGTTCTGATCTGCGTGCTTTTAATGGCGGCGGTCACCTACATACCGAGAGTGCTTCCGGTGACCATATTCAGAAAGCAGATCAAGTCGAGGTTTATCCGGTCCTTTCTGGACTACACGCCCTACGCGGTGCTGGGGGCGCTGACATTTCCGGACGTGTTCTCGTCCACTGGTCATCTGTACTCGGCCGTGGGAGGCACGCTGGTGGCCGTGGCCCTGGGCTACCGGGGAAAGAGCCTGGTGGTGGTGGCCCTGGCGGCCATCGCGGCGGTCTATGTGCTGGAACTGATTGGCGGGATGCTGTAGAGATACAGCACCCCGCCGTTTTTTAATATTATCCTTTCCAGTCTCCGCTGATGCGAAGTCCGGTGGTCTCTGTCACCGGGAGGGAGAAGAGGATGGATTTGGCTTTGCTCTCCAGCCCGGCCTTTTCCATGATCGCCTTCATGATATCGTTCTTCTTCTCCGAGCGGGTGACGATGAAGGTCATCTCTTTTTCCTCGGCCAGCGTGACGCCGAGGAATTTTTCTGCCTTTTCCCGGCCGGTTCCTCTGGAATGCACGACGGTTCCGCCGCCGGCGCCGGCCTCCCTGGCCGCGTCCATCACCAGGTTGTTGTAGCCGTAATTGGAAATCACGATAATCAGCTCATATTCCGTATTCTTCAATTCTGTCTCCTCCTCCTTTATATATGCCTGCCCGGCGAGAAGATAGCGGAACGCCTTTCCGCCGCCCACGCTGCTGACCGGGACGATGAAAGAGATGCCCGTGCCGGGAACGTCGATATTTAACTTCTCCTCCATCTGCCGTTTGACTCTCCGCCAGGACTCCTGCGTCACGACGGTGAAAATCACGATTTTCTCCCGGCTCTCCATGCCGAAATAGTCTAACATCTCGCTGCTTGCCGTGCCGGCGCCCAGCGTCAGCAGCATCACCGGAAGCTGCTCCGTCTTAAACAGGGAGGAGAAGCGCTCCCCCTGGTTTTTTCCAGTTATCGTTATCATACAATATACATTACTCATCTGTCGCTCCCATCCGCGCCCTGCGCGCAGCCGTCTGTCCTACAGCTCAATAATTTCCATGTCTCCCATGCCCTCAAAGGCAGATACAAACAGATCCTGTCCGTCCTTCTCGCTCCGGGATGCGCCGATCTTAAATACCAGCCCGAGAATCTGGATCGTGATGAGCGGCGTCATCGCCACCATCGCCACGACGCCGAAGGCGTCCGTGATAATGTCTCCCCCCACGGCCAGGCAGGCCCCCATGGCGAAGGGCAGGAGGAAGGTGGTGGTCATGGGCCCGGAGGCCACGCCGCCGGAGTCAAACGCGATGGCCGTGAAAATCTTCGGCACAAAGAACGACAGGCTCAGCGCGATGAAGTAGCCGGGAATGATAAACCAGAAGATGGAAAGCCCCGTCAGCACGCGGATCATGGCCAGCCCCAGGGAGATGGACACGCCGATGGAAAGGCTCAGCCCCATGGATTCCGCGGAGATCGCCCCGTCGGTGATCTCCTCCACCTGCTTGGTGAGCACGAACACCGCGGGCTCCGCGCGCACGATGAAATATCCGATCAGCATGCCGATGGGGACGATGACCCAGCGGTAGGGAAGGGCCGCCAGCACCTGTCCCAGATAATTGCCCGCCGGGCTGAAGCCCACATTCACGCCGGTCAGAAACAGCACCAGCCCCACGTATGTATAGACCAGACCGATGCCGATCTTGATCAGCCGCCGCTCCGGCACCAGGTGGAAAATGACCTGGAACAGACCGAAGAAAAGCACGATCGGAAGCAGGGAGACAGCCATCTCTTTCATGTACTCCGGCAGCTCCCTGAGGAAATAGATTCCCAGCTCCACCGAGTCGGAAAACTCCGGGATCGCATCCGGAAGATAGTCAAAGCTGTTAGGACGATATATCATCCCAAGGATCAGCACCGCCAGGATGGGGCCGATGGAACAGAGGGCCACCAGACCGAAGCTGTCGTCGGAGGCGTGCCGGTCGTTACGGATGGACGAGATACCCACGCCCAGCGCCATGATAAACGGAACCGTCATGGGGCCGGTGGTCACGCCGCCGGAGTCGAAGGCCACGGCGAGAAAGCTGCCCGGCACGAGAAAGGAGATCCCGAACACCAGGAGGTAGAGAACCACCAGCATGGGCGGGAGGGGGATACTGAAAAGCATGCGCAGCAGCGCCACCACGAGGAACACGCCCACGCCGACCGCCACGGCGACGATCAGGATCAGATTCGGGACGGAGGGAACCTGTTCTGCGAGAACCTGCAGGTCCGGCTCCGATATGGTGATGATAAAGCCCAGGATGAAGCCCATGAAAATCATGACCCATAGCTTCCTGGTTTTTGTCATGCAGGTTCCCACGCGCTCGCCCATGGGGGTCATGGACATCTCCACGCCCAGGGAGAACAGAATCATTCCCACCATCAGAAGTACGGCCCCCACCAGGAACGCCATCAGGATTCCCGGCGAGATGGGCGCGATGCTGAAACAGAGAACCAGCACGATCCCGATGACGGGGAGCACGGCTTTTCCTGTCTCCACCGTTTTTTCTCTTAAAATAGTCTGAAGTACCTTCAATGTTCCACTGCCTTTCTGCTGAGAACCGGCCGAACGGCCCCGGTGAATATTTGCCACAAAAAGAAAAATACGATATAAATATACCATTAAACCGGCACAAACAGAGAAAAGAAGCCTTAATCTTAATGTTTTTTTAACGGCATGTGGGAAGACTGATTCCTGTGGGGGAATGTCTGGCGGGCGGCGGTCCCGCTTGCGTATATGCCTTTCCCTGTGCTATACTTTCATCTAAAGAAGAAAGCGGAAATCGAAGAGGAAACGGCAAGGAGGAGAAGACATGACAGCGGAGAAGACCATAGAAAGTTTCTTAAAGGAATTATTTTCAAAGAGCCCGGTTCCCGGCGGCGGAGGCGCCTCGGCCCTGGGCGGCGCGGTGGGCGCAGCGCTGGGCGGAATGGTGTCCAGCTTGACCGTGGGGAAAAAGACCTACGCCGACGTGGAGGAGGAGATCCGGGAGCTGATGGGAAGACTGGAGCGCCTGATGGGACAGCTGGTGACGCTGTCCGACCGGGACGAGGAAGTGTTCGCGCCCCTGGCGGCGGCCTACGCGCTTCCGTCCGGCACCGACGAGGAGAAGGCTGAGAAAACGCGTGTCATGGAAGGGCGGCTTCTGGACGCCAGCCTGGTGCCGCTTGAGATCATGGAAAAGAGCCTGGAGGGGCTTGAGATTGTGAAAATCCTGGCGGAGAAGGGAAGCCGCATGGCGGTCAGCGATGCGGGCGTGGCGGCCCAGTTTCTGCGCGCGTCCTTAGGCGGCGCGGTGATGAACGTCTATATTAATACGAAATCCATGAAGGACCGGGCGAAGGCGGAGGAGCTTAACGCGCGGGCGAAGGAGCTGACGGAGAAGGGCTTTGCCCTGGCCGATGAGGTCTACGGCGCGGTGCTTCAGAAACTGATATAGGAAATCTGAGACAGAACGGAGAGAGCAGTATGATAGCATTGAAGGGTGCGGAGGTTTCCGCAAAACTGAAGGAACAGGTGGCGGCGCTTAAAAAGGACGTGAAGGGAGAGACGCCGTGTCTCGCCATCGTCCGCGTGGGAGAGAATCCGGACGATATGTCCTACGAGCGGGGAGCTATGAAGAAGATGGAGGCGTTCGGCTTAAAGGCGCAGTCCTTCGCGTTCCCGGCGGATATCACGGACGGGGACTTTAAGCGGGAGTTTGCGCGGATCAACGGCGATCCGGCGGTGGACGGCATACTGCTTCTGCGCCCGCTGCCGAAGCAGATCTGCGAGGCCGACATCGAGCGCATGATCGATCCGCGAAAGGATCTGGACGGCATCAGCCCGGAGAACATCGCGAAGGTGTTCGCCGGGGACGGGACGGGCTATGCGCCCTGCACCGCGGAGGCCGTCATGGAGATTTTAAAGGCAAATGACATCGACGTGACCGGAAAGCGGGTGACCATCGTCGGCCGCAGCCTGGTGGTGGGAAAACCGCTGGCCATGCTGATGATGAAAGCGAACGCCACGGTCACCGTCTGCCACACCAGGACGAAGGAGCTGGAGGCGACCTGCCGCAATGCGGAGATCCTGGTGGCGGCGGCCGGACGGGCGAGGATGATCGGAAAGGAGTTCGTGGGGGAGAACGCCATCGTCATCGACGTGGGAATCAACGTGGACGAGAACGGGAAGCTCTGCGGGGATGTGGATTTTGAGGCTATCGGCGGGAGAGCAGCCATGGCGACGCCGGTTCCCGGCGGCGTGGGAGCGGTGACCACCGCCGTGCTGGCAAAGCATCTGACGGAGGCGGCTCTCAGGAGATAGAACAATGGACACGAAAGAAATGTTTTTAATTCTCGGGATCCCGGAGACGAAGGACGAGGAGGCCATCCGGCAGGCGTACCGGGAGAAGCTCTCTGCGTTCAACCCGGAGGATGACCCGGAGGGCTTTAAAAGGCTCCGCCAGGCGTACGAGGCGGCCTTGTCCTGCGCCGGCCAGAGCGGGGAAACGGAGGAGGACGACTCCCCTGTGGGACTCTGGATCCGCCGGGCGGAGGAGATCTACGGCTCCCTCTTAGCCAGAAAGGACCCGGAACACTGGCGGTCGTTCTTCATGGACGACGTGTTTGTGGATCTGGACAGCGGCGAGGAGGCAAAGCGGAGATTTATTATATTTCTGGCGGACCACTGCCGGTTCCCCACGGAGGTCTGGAAGGTGCTGGCAAAGGCGCTGGACATCGCTGGCAGCCGGGAGGAGCTTAAGGAGCAGGTGCCGGAGTACGTGGTGGACTATCTGGCCCACTACTGTGAGAACGGGGACTGGTTTCCCTACGACTGGCTGGAGGGCGACGACGGGGCGGACTATGACCTCTTTATCGAGCGCTTTTTTGCCATCGCGCAGAAAATGGAAAATGGGGACGCCGAGGGCGTGGAGAAGCTGTTCGACGAGGCGGACAGCCTGTTTATCAGCCACCCCTATATGGAGCTGGAGCGGGCGCGCTATCTGAACCTCCTGGGAAAGACTGAGGATTCCAGGGCAGTTCTGGAGCGCACCATCGGGGAGATCCCCGATCCGGGCGACGGGCGTCTGTCTTATATTGCGTCCAGGCTCTTCTGGAGCTATGGGGAGAAGGACCGGGCGGCGGAGTATTTAAAGAAGCTGGTGGAGGACACGCCGGACCATTACCTGGGCAACCGGACGCTGGCGGTCTACCACATGGAGCGGGGCGAGTACGAGACCGCCAAGGAGTACGCCATCGAGGCGCTGAAGGTGGCCTGCGATGACAGCTTAAACGAGGCGATCCGGACGATCAACGCCCATCTGCTGGAAAATTTTGAGCGGCAGATGCGGGAGGATCCGGCGGCTCTGCGGCCGCGGCTGGAGGCTGGCTGGTGCTATCTGCAGAACGACGACTGTGATAAGGCCCTGGCCTTACTGGAGGGCGTCGCTGCCGGCGAGGCGGATGCCACCGAGTATCACAATCTCATGGGAAAGCTGTTCTGCTCAGAGGCCCGGTACGCGGATGCCAGGCCCCATGTGGAGGCGTGGCTGGCCCGTCTGGAGCAGGTGCAGCCGGAGACGGATAAGGAGAAACGGGATCACGTCCTGCGGCTGGCCACGGCCCACGCCATGCTGGGAAAGATCTGGGCCGAGGCGGGAAAGGACGATCCGGAACATCTGGCGAGAGCCGTCCGGGAGCTGGATCTGGCTGCCGCGCAGGGGCATAACCGGTACGGGTATCTGATGGAGAAGACCTCCATATATATGGAGTGGGAGCGCTATGAGGAGGCCATAGAGGTCTGCAGCGCCATCCTTGCGGAGGACCGCCGCTACTTCCCGGCCTACGTCATCAGGCAGGAGGCCCACGCGAAGCTGCGGCAGGCCGACGGCGTGCTGGAAAATTATTTTAAGGGCGTGGAAATCTACGGCGGCTACGCGAAGCTCTACGAGCGCGCGGCGGATGTGTTTTTCGATTTTGAAAAGTACGAGGAGCTGGAGGCGCTCTTAGACCGGGCGGAGGAGAACAAGGCCGAAAGCGCCGGGCTCGACCTGTACCGGGCAAAGCTTAAGCACCAGAGGGTAAGGACCATGAAGGAGGCGCAGGAAACCCTCAGCTACATGGAGGAGATGCTTGGGCGTTTTGAAGAAAACGGCGTGGGAAATGTGGAGCTGGCCATGCTCCACTGCGAGATCTCTCGCCTCAAGGATCAGATGAGGGACCGGCAGGGGGCGTTAGAGTCCATCGAGCGTGCGCTGGAGCTGGACCGGGAAAACGACCGGTATCACTGGCTCCGGGCCAACACCCTGCGCCGGGCAGAGTCCTATGAGAAGGCGCTGGAGGCCTACGAGGACTACGAAAGGCGCCATCCGGACAACGATTTTGCCAACCTTTATTACAATATGGGCGAATGCCTGCGGGAGCTGGGAAAGAACCAGAAGGCCGTCGAGCAGTATGAGCGGTGCCTGGAGATCGATCCGTCCCACGCCGGCGCCAACGGCAGTCTGGCCCGGATCTACCGCGGCGCGGTGGAGCGGAGCGATTCCATGACCTTTTACGAGGAGGCCGTGAAATATGCCAGCCGGCAGCTGGAGCTGACCGGAGACGCCTACAGCTACGTGGAGCGGGGATTTTCATATCTGGCGGGGAACCATTTCGAGGAGGCGCTGGCGGATTTTCTCAAGGCCGCCGAGCTGGAACCGGATAATGTGTACGCCCTCAACGGGGCGGGCGTGACCTATTACTATACGGAGCGCTACGAGGAGGCGTGCCGGGCGCTTGCGCGCGCGGCGGAGGCCATGGACGGGGACGAGAGTATGCTGCCCTGGCGGAATCTGGGCAACACCTACGCCCGCATGGGCGAGTATGACAGGGCCATCGATTGCTTTAGGCAGAACATCCGCCTTTTCCCGAAGGATAAGGACAACTACTTAAGGATCGCCATGGCATACCGGCAGAAGGGCGACATGGCAAACGCCATTGAGAATCTGAAGAAGGCCTGCGGAAACGGCTCCCGGGAGTTCTGCCAGCTGGCGGCCCATTTTTATCTGGAGCACGGAGATCTGGAGCTGGCGTCCAGGGAGGTGCGGGCTCTGAGGAGCCTGGGAATCTCCGATATGAGGGATGTCTACGCCCGGCTCCAGGCCTGGGTGTTTATTTGTAGGGGGCGGTATATGCTGGCGGAGATGGTGTTAAAGAAAGCGCTCCGCATAAGCTCCCTCACGGAAGAACAGCGGCGCCAGATCCATATGCTGATGGTATTCTTATACTACCAGTGGGGCAAAAAGAAGAAACTGATCCCCTATGCCCGGGCGGCGAGGGATTACATAGAAAAAGACAGCGGCAACGGCATCCGGACGGTGCGGGAGAAACTGTTCCGCCGGGGGCTTCTGGCTGCGTATCTGGGGGAAGCCGAAAAGGCGCGGATGTACGCCGATGAGATGGCGGAGCATCATCCCTGCCGCGGCTGCCAGAACCGGCGGTGCGTGAAGGACCTCTACCTGGAGGCCATGCTCTGCGAGCTTCACGGCGACCGGGAGGGGGCTGTGAGATTCTACGAGGAGATCACGAGGCACACTGCCAGCGCGCCCCATGCCAGGCTGCGTCTTAAGAAATTGAAGGAGGAAATGGCTTGATTGTCGGAATTGATTTAGGAACCACAAACAGCTTGATTGCATATTTCACCGGGGAGGGCCCGAAGATCATACCGAACCGCCTGGGAAAGAACTTAACACCGTCGGTGGTGAGCGTGGACGAGGAAAACCAGATTTATGTGGGAGAGACCGCCGCAGAGCGGATGGCCCTCTACCCGGACACGGTGGCCGCCGCGTTTAAGCGCAGCATGGGAAGCAGCCGGGAGTATAAGCTGGGGAAACGCACGTTTACCCCGGAGGAGCTCTCGTCCTTCATCCTGCGCTCCTTAAAGGAGGACGCGGAGGCGTATCTGGGCGAGGAGGTGACGGAGGCCGTCATCAGCGTCCCCGCCTACTTTGACAACGAGAGGAGAAAGGCCACGAAGCGGGCCGGGGAGCTGGCCGGCTTTAAGGTGGAGCGCATCATCAGCGAGCCCACGGCGGCGGCCATCGCCTACGGACTGTATGAGAGAAAGAGAAACACCCGCTTCCTGGTATTTGACTTAGGGGGCGGCACCTTCGACGTGTCCATCCTGGAGCTCTACCAGAACATTCTGGAGGTGCGCGCCGTGGCCGGGGACAATTACTTAGGCGGCGAGGACTTCACCGACGTGATGGAGCGGATCTTCCTGCGGGATCACGGGCTGGAGGAGGAGAAGCTGGACCGCAGGACCCTGGTGAACATCCACAGCCAGGCGGAGAAGGCCAAGCTGCGGCTGTCGGACAGCCGGGAGACGGAGATGTCCTGCAAGGTGGACGGGGAGGTGCTGACCACGAAGGTGGAGTATTCCCAGTACGAGCGGGAGTGCGAGAACCTCCTGGCCAGGATCCGCAAGCCGGTCCAGAGAAGCCTGTCCGACGCCCATATAAAGCTCTCCGACATCGACGTCATCGTGCTGGTGGGCGGCGCCACCAAGTTCCAGATTGTCCGGGATTTCATCATTAAGCTGTTTAAGAAATTCCCGGATACCAGCGTGAACCCCGACGAGGCCGTGGCCTTGGGAGCCGCCATCCAGGCGGCCATGAAGGAGCGAAACGAGGCGGTAAAGGAAGTCATTCTGACCGATGTCTGCTCGTTCACCCTGGGCACCGAGGTGGTGGTGGAGCGGGGGCGCGGCAACTTTGAGAGCGGCCATTTCTGCCCCATCATCGACAGAAACACGGTGATTCCCGCCAGCCGCACTGAGCGCTTCTACACGGTTCACGACGACCAGACGAAGATCACCGTGAACGTCCTGCAGGGGGAGAGCCGCTACGCGGCCAACAACCTGCTTTTGGGGGAGATGACCATTTCCGTGCCAAAGAACAAGGCCGGGGCCGAGGCCGTGGACGTCACCTACACCTACGACATCAACTCGATTCTGGAGGTGGAGGTGCTGGTGCTGTCCACCGGCGAGAAGAAGAAGCAGATCATAAAGGGCAAGGACAACGACATGAGCGACGCCCAGATCGAGGAGCGGATGAGGGAGCTTTCCTACTTAAAGATCCATCCCCGCGACAAGGAGGAGAATAAGCTCCTGCTCCTGCGCGGAGAGCGCCTCTACGAGGAATCCACCGGCGCCAGCCGGAGCGAGATCGAGTACCTGCTGCGCCGCTTCGAGGATGCTTTAAACAGCCGGGAGCCCGCGAAGATCGCGAAGGCCAGGGAGGAGCTGGCACAGAGACTTAAGGATACGGAGTTAGAATAATTTCAAATAATGTTAAGATAAAAGAAAAGCATTCCCCGCCGGATTGAGGTAATATATGGATATAGAAACGGAGGAATGCAAGATGAAGAAAAAATACATGTTACTCACATCGGCCGCGGCGCTTCTCGTGGCCGCAGGTTTAACCGGCTGCCAGTCCGGGGGCGTCCCCGACACCATCCGCGTGGAGAACGTGGAGGGAAATACCATCGAAGTCAGCAGCACCGAGGAGGTGCAGGTCGTTCCCGATATGGCGCAGATCACCTACAGCGTCTACACCCAGGAGGCGGACGCCGTCGCCTGCCAGGAGAAAAACCAGCAGGAGTTAGATAAAGTCGTCGATCTTCTGACCAGCTACGGCATCGATGAAAAGTCCATCCAGACATCCAACTACGGGTTGAGCCCCATCTACGACTGGAACAGCGGAAAGACCGTCACCGGCTATGAGATGGATACCCGCGTCATTGTCTCCGACGTGGCCATCGACCAGGTGGGGACGCTGCTCACCGAGTCCATCGGCGCCGGCATCAACAGCGTGGAGTCCGTGGACTACCTCTGCAGCGATTTCGACGACAGCTATGAGGAGGCGCTTAAGCTGGCCGTCGAGTCCGCCCGCGTCAAGGCCCAGGCCATGGCGGAGGCAGGAAACTGCACCCTGGGCGACATCGTCAATATTGTGGAGTATGGAAACAACCAGAGCGCCCGCTACACCGGCTACCGGAATATGGCCAAGCTGGAGAGCGGAGCCGGCGCGGCCATGGATACCGCCGCCATGGCGGTCATGCCCGGGGAGGTCAGCGTGGAGGCGAACATTACCGTGGAGTTTGCGATTGAATAATTGAAGAAGAGCGAAAGAAACGAAGGGGCCGCCGAACCAGATGCAGTTCGGCGGCCCCTTCCGGCCTTATGCGGCTGTCCTGTTATCTAGAACTCGGGCTCGATTAGTCCGTAGGTGTTGTTCTTTCTCTTGTAGACCACGTTGACCTCGTCGGTGTCCGCGTTGAGGAACACGTAGAAGGCATGTCCCAAAAGCTCCATCTGGATGCAGGCCTCCTCTGGATCCATGGGCTTCATGCCGAAGCGCTTCACCTTCATGATCTTTATCTCCTCGTCGGGAGCCTCCATCTCCTCCTGGAGGAAGGCCTCGGAGAACGAGAGGGCGGACTGCTTCTTGTCGATGAGTTTCGTCTTATATTTCTTGAGCTGACGCTCGATGATCTCCTCCACCAGATCGATAGATACGTACATATCGCTGCTCTCCTGCTCGGCACGGATGATGTGCCCCTTTACAGGAATGGTAACTTCAATTTTCTGACGGCCCTTCTCCACGCTCAGGGTGATGTTGGCCTCCGTGTCCTGGTTAAAATAGCGCTCCAGCTTTCCGATCTTCTCCTGAACGGCATCCTTTAAGCCAGGGGTAACCTCAATATTTTTTCCGCTGATCTTATAACGCATAGTCATCTCTCCTTTATATTGGGATGACTATAGTATACCACGTATGTCTGAAAAACTCAATCGAAAAACGAGAATTGTAAGACAATTTAATGTTAAAATATTGTACTGTTTTTTTCTTCCGGCCAGCGCTCAAAAGTACGTTTTTGTCAAGGGGAAAGCTGAAAATAATTGTCGAAATATGGAAGTTTATGAGAAGTGAACAAAATTTTTATTGGAAAAAATTCCCTGTCCGAAATTGACGCGGCGGGGGAAAATGTTGTGGATATTGTGGATAACTCTGTGCATAAGTAAGTTTTCCACGAAAATCGGCGCCGGGGGAGGGGGATAACTTTTGCACAGTTCGGGATAAATCCCTGTGGATATTGTGGATAAATAAAAAACGCCGTATGATTTTTGTGCAATATGCTAAGTTTACCATAATGTGTCGAATTATGTTACCACTTTCCAGAGTCAATTCCCGGCGGGAAATATTAAAGTTTTATTACTGGGTTTATTAAACCTTGAATAAAATACGGGATAGTGATAGAATAAGTAGGATTGTATTTATAGATTTAGTTTTAAATAGGAGTGTACTGCATGAATCTTTTCGAGAAAATGTTCGGAACACACAGCGAACGGGAGCTGAAACTGATATATCCCATTATAGATAAGATAGAGAAGCTCCGCCCGGAGATGATGTCCTTCTCCGACGAGCGCTTAAAAGACCAGACCAGGATCTTCAAGGAGAGACTGGCGGCGGGCGAGACGCTGGACGACATTCTGCCGGAGGCATTTGCCACGGTCCGGGAGGCGGCCAGAAGAACGCTCAACATGGAGCACTATCCGGTACAGCTCATCGGCGGCATCGTCCTTCACCAGGGACGCATCGCGGAGATGAGAACCGGTGAGGGTAAAACCCTGGTCTCCACAGCCCCGGCCTACTTAAATGCCCTGACGGGCAAGGGCGTCCACATCGTCACGGTCAACGACTATCTGGCCAAGCGTGACGCCGAGTGGATGGGACAGGTGCATGAGTTCTTAGGCCTCACGGTGGGCGTGGTGTTAAACCCCATGAACTCCGACGAGAGACGCGCGGCCTACGCCTGCGACATCACCTACGTGACCAACAACGAGCTGGGCTTCGATTATCTGAGAGACAACATGGCCATCTACAAGGAGCAGATGGTCTTAAGAGACTTACAGTTCGCCATCATCGACGAGGTGGACTCGGTGCTCATCGACGAGGCGAGAACGCCCCTCATCATTTCCGGCCAGAGCGGCAAGTCCACGAAGCTCTACGAGGTCTGTGACGTGCTGGCGAGACAGCTCATCCGCGGCGAGGAGTCCGGCGAGTTCAGCAAGATGGGCGCGCTCATGGGAGAGGTCATCGAGGAGACCGGAGATTTCGTCGTCAACGAGAAGGACAAGGTGGTGAACTTAACCGCCGACGGCGTGCGCAAGGTGGAGGAGTATTTCCACATCGAGAACCTGGCAGATCCGGAGAACCTGGAGATCCAGCACAACATGATTCTGGCTCTGCGGGCCAACAACCTGATGTTCAGGGATAAGGATTACGTGGTGAAGGACGACGAGGTCCTGATCGTCGATGAGTTCACCGGCCGTATCATGCCGGGACGCCGCTACTCCGACGGCCTCCACCAGGCCATCGAGGCGAAGGAGCACGTGAATGTGAGACGTGAGAGCCGCACGCTGGCGACCATCACGTTCCAGAACTTCTTTAATAAATTTGCGAAGAAAGCCGGCATGACCGGTACGGCTCTGACAGAGGAGAAGGAGTTCAGAAACATCTACCAGATGGACGTTATCTCCATTCCCACCAACAAGCCCGTCATCCGTATCGACCACAATGACGCGGTTTACAAGACAAAGAAAGAAAAATTCCACGCGGTGGTGGAGGAGGTCGCGGCGGCCCACGAGAAGGGACAGCCGGTTCTGGTGGGTACCATCACCATCGAGACCTCCGAGCTTTTAAGCCGGATGCTTAAAAAACGCGGCATCCCACACAAGGTGTTGAACGCCAAATTCCACGAGCTGGAGGCGGAGATCGTCGCCGACGCCGGCATCCACGGCGCTGTGACCATCGCCACCAACATGGCCGGCCGCGGTACGGATATCAAGCTGGACGAGGAGTCCGTGAAGCTGGGCGGTCTTAAGATCATCGGCACGGAGCGCCACGAGTCCAGGCGTATCGACAACCAGCTGCGCGGCCGTGCAGGACGTCAGGGAGACCCGGGTGAGTCCCGCTTCTATATTTCCCTGGAGGACGATCTGATGCGCCTCTTCGGCTCCGAGAAGCTGATGAGCATGTTCAATGCCCTGGGCGTGCCGGAGAACGAGCAGATCGAGCACAAGATGCTTTCCAACGCCATCGAGAAGGCGCAGATGAAGATCGAGACCAACAACTACGGCATCCGTGAGAACCTCTTAAAGTACGACGAGGTGATGAACGAGCAGCGTGAGGTCATCTACGAGGAGCGCCGCCGGGTTCTGGACGGCGAGAGCATGAGAAACGTGATCATCAAGATGATCAGCGACATTGCCGAGAACGCCGTGGATTTATCCATCCCCGACGACCAGCAGACCTCCGACTGGGATTTAAAGGAGCTTAACTCCCTGCTGCTTCCGGTGATTCCGATTGCCCCGGTGGTTCTCGGGGAGGAGGATGCGAAGCTTACAAAGAACGAGCTCAAGCACCGCTTAAAGGAGGAGGCCATCAAGCTCTACGAGGCCAAGGAGGCGGAGTTCCCCGAGGCCGAGCAGATCCGTGAGATCGAGCGCGTGGTGCTTCTCAAGGTGATCGATAATAAGTGGATGTCCCACATCGACGATATGGACCAGCTCCGCCAGGGCATCGGCCTGCAGGCCTACGGCCAGAGGGATCCGCTGGTGGAGTACAAGATGAGCGGCTACGAGATGTTCGACGCCATGACGGCGGCCATCCGCGAGGATACGGTGCGCATCCTGTTCCACATCCGCGTGGAGCAGAAGGTGGAGAGAGAGCCGGCCGCCAAGGTGACGGGCACCAACCGCGACGAGAGCCTTTCCCAGGCTCCGAAGAGACGCGAGGCGCAGAAGATTTACCCCAACGATCCCTGTCCCTGCGGTTCCGGAAAGAAATTCAAGCAGTGCTGCGGACGGAAGCTGATGGCGAAGAAGCAGGCATAAAAACTGAAAAATACAGGAATATAGAAAGCCTTTCGGGAGCTTGAAATCCGCTCCCGGAAGGTTTTTTTTGAAAACAATCCCGGTTTCTATTGCCAGAAAGGGGCAATATTCGGTATAATCAATTTGTTACTTTATCACAACAGAGGGAGAAAGGAGTATGCTATGAAAGAAGAAAAAGCAAAAAAGGGTTTGCTGGACCGGATTCTCGACACCATTGAGCGCGTGGGAAACCGTCTTCCGGACCCGATCACACTGTTCCTGGGACTGGCGATTGTCGTCGTTCTCATTTCCTGGCTGTGCAGCGCTCTGGGGGCAAAGGCGCTGAACCCGGCCACCAACGAGATGGTAGAGGTTAAGAATCTGTTTTCCGTCTACGGTCTCCAGTACCTGTGGTCCAATGTAATCACCAACTTTTCAGGCTTCGCACCGCTTGGAATGGTGCTCGTGGCCGTCATCGGTTCGTCCGTGTCGGAGAAGAGCGGTTTCCTCGTGGCGCTGATGGAGCGTTTCCTGGGGGGCGCCAAGGGATGGATCGTCTCCATGGTGATTATTTTCCTGGGAATTAACCTTAACATTGCAGGCGACGCCGGATTTATTATTCTGCCGCCGCTGTCTGCGATTCTCTACATGTCCATCGGGCGCAGCCCCATGCTGGGCCTTTACGTGGCGTTCGCGTCTGTGGCCGCCGGCTTCTGTGCGAACGTTCTTCTGGGACTGTCCGACGCGCTGGCGTACGGCTTTACCGAGGCCGCTGCGCAGATGATCGACCCGAACTACTCGGCATCCATCGCCATCAACTGGTATTTCCTCATCGTCTCCTGTATCATTCTGACGATTGCGGGAACGATCCTTACCGAGAAGGTTATGGTGCACCGGTTCCCCGTCACCAAGGAGGAGCTGGCACAGTATGATTTCGATGAGGATGCGGCGAACTTAAGCCCGGTTCAGAAGAAGGGCTTAAAGGTGGCCGGTATTGCATTCCTGATATATCTGGCAGTTGTGCTGTTATTATCCCTGCCGATCTTCGGCGAGACGGCGATCCTGGCCGGTTCCGACGGAACCATCACCGCCAGCGACGCTCCGTTTACCAAGGGTATCGTGTTCACCGTGACGCTGGCGCTCATGATTCCCGGTATCGCCTACGGTGTGGCCATCGGCAAGTACAAAAATGACAAGGATGTCTGGGCGGATATCAGCCAGGGCTTCTCTGAGATGGGAAACTACATATTTATGTGCTTCTTTATCTCCATTTTCACCAACTTCTTCTCCGTGTCCAACCTGGGTACCGTGCTGGCAATCACCGGCGCCAACGGGCTGCAGTCCATCGGATTTGAGGGAATCCCGCTGATGATCGGCCTGATCATCGTGGCATGCTTTGTCAACCTGTTCATCGGTTCCGCATCCGCGAAATGGGCGATCCTGGCTCCGGTATTCGTGCCGATGATGATGCTCATGGGCTATGACCCGGCCATCACGCAGGCGGTTTACAGAATCGGCGATTCCATCACCAACCCGCTGTCTCCGTTATTTACCTACATGCCGGTTATCCTTGGATACGCGCGCAAGTACGATCACAAGGCCGGTCTGGGAAGCGTAATCGCCAACATGATTCCGTTCTCCGTGACCTTCGCCATCGTCTGGATCATCCAGGTGATCGTGTGGGTAAGCTTAAACCTGCCTCTGGGTCCTGGCGGCGGAATTTATCTGTAGGACAGGGCTTTTGAGCGAGAGAGGGAGAAGACATGAATTTTGCAAAACGGGCGGCTGAGCTGAGCGGGACGATCATCGCTCACCGCCGCTATCTACACAGTCACGCCGAGCTCTCCTTTGAGGAGCACGAGACCACGGCTTACCTGGTGGGGCGTCTGAAAGAGCTGGGGATCCCGGTGCAGACCTTCGACGATTATACGGGCTGCATCGCCACCATCGAGGGCGGAACGCCGGGACGCACTGTGGTGCTCCGGGCGGATATCGACGCTCTTCCTATCGAGGAGAACAGCGGCGTGGAGTTTGAGAGTATTCACCCGGGCGTGATGCACGCCTGCGGCCATGACTGCCACGCGTCCATGCTTCTGGGCGCGGCGCAGCTTCTGTGGGAGCAGAGGGCGGAGCTTAAGGGCACCGTGAAGCTTCTGTTCCAGGCGGCCGAGGAGGCCTTCACAGGCGTGTACTACTACTGGGATAACGGCTACCTGGCCGGTGCGGACGCCGCCATGGGGATGCACGTCTGGCCCTCGGTGGAGAGCGGAAAGATCTGTGTCCAGGACGGCCCGCTGATGGCCAGCTGCGACAATTTCAAAATTACCGTGCACGGCGTTTCGGCCCACGGCTCCCGGCCCCAGGACGGGCGGGATGCCATCGTGGCTGCCAGCGCCATCATCTGCAATCTGCAGACCATTGTGAGCCGGGTCAATGATCCGCTCAATTCCCTGGTGGTGTCCATCGGCACCATCAAGGCGGGCACCCAGTTCAACATCATCACGGACACCGCGGTGATGGAGGGAACGGTGCGGGCCCACACGGCGGAGGCCAGGGGCCTGGTGGAGGCCAACATGCGCCGCATCATCGACGCCACGGCGGAGGTCATGGGATGCACGGCGGAGCTTGAGTACACCTACATCGAGCCGCCCATCCGCAACGATGACATCGCGCTCAACGACATTGCGCGGGACGCGGCCAGGTCGCTCTACGGGGAGGACAGTCTGCGTGAGACGCCGGTGGCCATGGGAAGCGAGGATTTCTCCTATCTGATGGCCAAGATTCCGTCGGCGCTCTTCGTATTCCTGGGATGCCGGGACGAGGAGCAGGGCTGTATCTATCCGGTGCACAACGAAAAGTTTAAGATTAATGAAAATATTCTCCAGGTGGGCGCCGCGCAGTACGCGCAGTTTGCGGCGGACTATCTGGAGAAGACGGCGGGAGGTGGAGACTGATGGATATCGGAAGGCTTGCGAAGGAGCAGGAACAGTATATCATCGACTGCCGCCGCCACCTCCACGCTCACCCGGAGGTGGGGGAGCACGAGGTGGAAACCACCCGCTATATCGTCGGACAGCTGGAGGAGCAGGGGATTCCCGTACAGACCTTCGAGGGCATCACGGGCTGCGTCGCCACCATCGAGGGCGGCCAGCCGGGAAAGACGGTGATGCTCCGGGCGGACATCGACGCCCTGCCGATCCAGGAAAATCCGGGAAAATCCTACTGCAGCGTCAATCCGGGCGTGATGCACGCCTGCGGTCACGACTGCCACACGGCCATGCTTCTGGGGGCGGCCCGCATCCTGTGGGCGCACCGGCAGGAGCTTAAGGGCACGGCGAAGCTGATTTTCCAGATGGCCGAGGAGATCGGAAGAAAATCGGAGGAGTATGTAAAGCGCGGGGCGCTGGAGGGCGTGGACGCCATTTTCGGAATGCACGTCTGGTCCCAGCTGGACATCGGCACGGTCAACTTCGAGTACGGCCCGCGGATGGCCTGCAGCGACCGTTTTACCATCCAGATCCGGGGAACGGCCGCCCACGGCTCGTCGCCCCATCTGGGCCACGACGCTATTTTGGCTGCGGCGGCCTCGGTGATGGCGCTCCAGTCCATCCCCAGCCGGCAGAACGACCCGTTAGACAGCCTGGTGGTCACCGTCGGCATGATGAACGGCGGGACGAAGGAGAACATCGTCTGCGACCACGTGGAGCTGGTGGGGACAGTGCGCGCCTTCAACCGCGAGTTCAGAAACAGTATGCCGGAGCGCATCCGCCAGGTGGTGGAGAATGTGGTTCAGGGATACGGCTGCACTGCGGAGTGCGATTACTATTTCGGCCCCAGCCCGCTGATCAACGACGACAGGGAGCTGGTGGAGCTGGCGAAGGGAGCCGCTAAGGCGGAGCTTGGCGATGCCTGCTTAAGACCGCTGCCCAAGATGACGGGGGCGGAGGATTTCAGCGTCTTTATGGAGCATATCCCCGGTGTGTACGGCTACCTGGGTTTCAAGGATCCGGGGAGCAAGGAGGCTGTCATTCACCATCATCCGGCTTTCGATGTGGATGAATCTGTTCTGCATCACGGGGCGGGGATTTATGTGAGGTTTGCGGTGGATTATCTGGAGAAGAATTGCAGGTAATCTGCGGCGGATGAAAGGACGCGGAAGACAGAACATAAAATATAGAGTGAAAGAAAATAAGGGGGCAGTCGGTTTATACTGATTCTGCCCCCTGCATAGTATGGTTAAAATGTATTTTTTCATACCGATGGCGAAAAGGAAGTACGGACTCTTCGTCTGAAAGGAGAAATAATCGATGAAAAAACCTAAAATCAAAATCAGCCTGATCGATCAAAAAGGCCATATGGGATGCCATCGCGGTCATTGTGTTGGTGACACCTTTGATTTCGATACCGAGAGAGGCAATCTTTGCCCAATGGCTATGCATGTCGCTTTTCCTTATATCGATATTCTGAGGTATGGCGGAAAAATTCCCGGCCAGCCAGATGGCTCTGCCATATTTTGTTGTCCGGATGTGGATGTGATCAATGTCTTTAAGATTGAAGTGGAAACGTAAAACAGATGAAAATGGAATATAAAAAGCAGGAGTTAGAGAGAGGAACTGGAACAAATCGTCTCGCTGTCTGCGTGCCTCGTGGAAAAACGTCCAGGCCATGCGGCACATTGGCAGAGCTTCTGTCTGTAAAATTATAAAGACTGACAAACCGGGAATTTTAAAATGCTTCCGCAGTTTGTCAGTCTTTTTTGCTAAATCTCTCTGTCAGCCGGTTCAGCCGCTTATCTTCCGTACATAATCCTTATACTCTTCCATCGTGTACGGCGCTTTGTACCCGTCCACAATCTTCTTCGCTTCCGCGCCGCCGTTCTTTAACAGCCGGTAGGCCAGAAGCGCCATCATTTTCGCCGGAAGGATGTGGGCGGTGTAGGGCTTTGATACCTTGTAGTCTTTCGAGTGCAGATCCCCGGTGCTGCCGCCGAAGGTGAAGTTGAGCACCGGCATTACTGCAAACAGATCGCCCACATCAGTGCTGGCGGTGTTACAGAGGCCGGCGGGGATGGAGGCGACTTTGACATCGTCTCCCAGCAGGGCGGCGGTGTCCCACAGGATGTCCTCGGGCAGGCGCTCGGGGCAGGGCATGTAGCCCTGGCTGTTCACGATCTCGGCCTCGCAGCCGATGGCCATGGCCGCGCCCTTGAAGCAGTTGTCCACCTTGGCGCTCACCTTCTCGATGGCGGCCTGGCTGTTGGCCCGCACCATCATGTCCAGTACGACGCGGCTGGGAACCACATTGATGGCCTCGCCTCCCTCGCGGATGTAGGGATGGACGCGGACGCAGTCCTTCTCCTCGAAGGTTTCGCGGATCATTCCCAGAGCCGACATCCCCAGGCAGGCGGCGTTCAGGGCGTTGACACCCATGTGGGGCGCGGCGGCCGCGTGGGCGGCTTTCCCGTGCATGTAGACGGTCTTTCCCACGAATCCGGTGCAGGCGCTGTTGCCCAGCATCAGATCCACGTCGGAATCGCGGTCCACCATCAGAGAATGGGTGGTGACGGAGAGGTCGATGTCGTCGAACTCTCCGCGGCGCAGGAGCTCGCATTTTCCTCCGGCGCAGTGGACGTCGTGGGTGCGGCGCACCTCGTCGCGGACGCCGGAGCCCTGAAATTCCTCCGCGGGCACCGCGAAGATGGTGGCGGTTCCGTCAAGGCTCTCTGCCACCTCTGGATCGCTTAGGGCCAGCGCGGCCCCCAGCATGCAGGTGATCTGCGCGTAATGGCCGCAGGAATGGGCGTAGCCCTCCGGTGTGGCGGCGGGGTGGGAGGGGCAGGAGAGTCCGTCCAGCTCGCCGATTAGTGCCACGTTGGGCCCTTCGCCGGTTCCGATGGCGGCTTTCACGCCGGTGATGGCCAGTCCTTCCTTTGTCTCAAGTCCCAGTTTCTTTAAGAAATCGGATACGATCTTTGCCGTCCTGTATTCGTGATAGCCCTGCTCGGCGTGGGCGTAGATGTCCTGTGCCAGGGCCTCCAGCTCGTCCGCGTGGGCGTCGATGATGGAAATGATTTTTTCTTCAATGCGGTCCATATACGTTTGCTCCTTGTCGTAAAATTCTGCTCCTATTATACTCGCTTTTTTATTTTACGTACAGAAGTTTTTGCACGCCCCACACAAACTACATCTGGCAGACCTCGTTCCATTTCTCTTCCACGACGGGGATGCCAAGCTCCATGTTCTCCTTCATGCTGGCCAGAGACTTCTGGCCGGGGTAGTAGACCTTGCCGCCCTCTTTTTCCGGCTCGGACCGCTGGACATCGTTCACGATCTCGTTCACGATCTGGTCGGTCAGCTCCGTGGTGTTGAATTTAGCCGGGTCAATGGCGATCATGATCTGGGTGAGGCCCACCTCGTCGCCGAAGGTGCCGATGGTGCGGACGGAATTTCCGTCGGAGAGAACGGTGGCGATTAAGTCCAGGGCGATGGAGAGTCCGCTGCCTTTCCAGTAGCCCATGGGGAGCACCCGCCAGGTTTTCTCGATCTCTCCCGGGTCGGTGGTCAGATTGCCCTCGGTGTCATAGCCGCCGGGCACGGGGAGCTTCGTCCCGTTTAGACGGCACAGCTCCAGCTTTCCGTAGGAGAACTGGGAGAGGGCGCAGTCGATGACCACGTGCTGGCCGTCGCTTCGCGGGATCGCCATGACTAAGGGATTGTTCCCGATGCGGCGGTCCTTCGCGCCCCAGGCGGGCATGTTGGGGCAGGTGTTGGACCAGCAGATGCCGATCATGCCGGCGTCCGCCGCCTGCCAGCCGTAGCTGCCGCCGCGCATCCAGTGGTTGTTGTTGCCGAGCGCCACCAGGCCGATGCCAGATTTCTTCGCCAGCTCGATGGCCCGCGCCATGGCAAGCCGGGCGTTTAAGGGGCCGAATCCCCGGTGGCCGTCCCAGCGCTCCATCGCGCCAAAGCTCATGGTGCACTCTGCGCGCGCGCTGGGATCGATTTCTCCTTTCTTTAAGTAGTCGATGACCCGCGGGAAGCGGTTGAGGCCGTGGGAATAGACTCCTGCCAGAGAGTTCTGGGCGAAAATCTCCGCCGCCTCATGGGCGTCCTGCCCGTTGAAGCCATATTTTTCGAGTACCCGCTGAAATTCGTTCAGCATCACTTCGTATTTTACACGCATTCTGATTACCTCCCAATTTTTGATGGTTTTAATGGTTCTGATGGCTTTGCAATCGATTGCAAAACTATAAAATTATAATAACAAAGACCTTTCGATTCTTCAATATGTGAAATATACAAAAAAGAAAGGGGATGGGTATGCAATTCAGACAAAAATAATAGCGGAAAATGGTACTATATTTTCCTACGTGGTCCCGCGCTCGATGATATCGGTGCCGATCCGCGTCTGTCTGGCGGTCTGCCTTCCCTCCAGCGCGTCCAGGAGGAGGCGGGAGGCGGTGCGGCTTAAGTCCACCAGCTTATTGTCCAGCGTGGTGAGCGGCGGGGTGCAGATTTTCCCGTACAGGGTGTTGTCGATTCCGATGACGGAAACCTGCTCCGGGACGGCAATTTTCCGTCTGGCCAGCTCGCGCAGGCCGCCGATGGCCAGAAGATCCACCGCATAAATGATTCCGTCCGTGTCCGGGTGCTCCTCAAGGATCCGGCGGGTCAGCTCCTGGCCGGCGAGGAGCGTGTGCTCCGGGGCCAGATCGGCGGATCCCGTCTCGCAGCCTTTGTAAATTCTGAGTTCGTCCTCCCCGGCGCCGGCCTGCGTCATGGCGGATACGAAGCCGCTGAGCTTGTTTGCGGCGGAGGGAGTGCAGGCTTCGCAGGCAAAGGCCAGGCGGCGCTTTCCCTTCCGGATGAGAAGCTCTGTGCAGAGCTTCACGCCCTGCTCCTCGTCGGCCAGTACACAGTGGACGTTGGGCAGGCTTAAAGATCCGTTGACGATGACAACGGGGACCCTGGCCATGTGCTCGGCGATACTCTGTTTTACGGCTTCCGTTCCGAACATGGAGCCCATGAGGATCACGCCCTCCACCCGGCGCTTTGTAAGAATCTGTATGCATTCTGCCTTGCGCTCCGGGGAGTCCCCGGTGCTCAGCGTGATGCAGGTGTATCCCAGACGGGTCATTTCCTGCTCGATGATGTAGGCGCTCTCCGTGTGGTGGGAGATGCGGATATCCTCAATCAGAATGCCGATGATGCGCGAGGACTGGTTGACCAGGCCGCGGGCGGCCTCGTTGGGGCTGTAATTGTATTTGTCCAGCAGCTCTCTGACCCGCCGGCGGGTATTTTCATTGATTCCGGGCCTGTCATTGACGACCCGGGAGACTGTGCTGGCAGAGACGCCGGCTTCTTTTGCTATATCGTAGATAGTCTTTGTGTTTTCCATGGATTCAGTATAGCGCAATCGATTGTACCGCGTCAATCTCTGATTGGATTTGCGCGGAGGTTGTGATATACTTTCCTTACCATATATGAGTGGAGGAAATGGCTGTGAAAATGACCGAGACGGAGGCCAGGACGCGCCTGGCCGAGGGACGGCTTTACGATCCGGGGCAGGAGGGGATTCTGGAAGAGCAGCGCCGCCGGATGGAGATTTTATACGATTACAACGCTACCCGCCCGTCGGAGACGGGGCGCAGGGCGGAGCTTCTTGGGAAAATGCTGGCGGAGGCGGGAGAGAACTGCTATATCGAGCCGCCGTTTCACGCCAATTTCGGCGGCGGACACGTGCATTTCGGGAACAATGTGTACGCAAATTTCAATCTCACCGTGGTGGATGACGCCCATGTCTACGTGGGCGACGACGTGCAGATCGGGCCGAATGTGACCATCGCCACCGCCGGGCATCCGCTGGATCCTGCGTATCGCAGGACGGGGATGCAGTTTGCCGTGGACATTCACATCGGAGACGGCGTCTGGATCGGGGCCGGGAGCATTCTTCTTCCCGGCGTTTCCGTCGGAGCCGGTTCGGTGATCGGCGCGGGCAGCGTGGTGACGCGGGACATCCCCGCCGGCGTGCTGGCGGCCGGAAATCCCTGCCGGGTGCTCCGGGAGATCGGGGAGAGGGACAGGGAGTATTATTATAAGGACAGGCGGGTGGATGTTGTCGAGGAATAAAGAGGCCGGTAAATTTCCCCACTCCCCGCTTGCGAAACCCAGCACTTTCCTGTATAGTATAGATTACCGGAAAAAATAAATGAAAGAAGGTGACACAGTGGTTGAATTAGATCAGTTCAAGTACACGTTATCAACGTTTGAAAAACCATTAGTGGAAGTGAGGGATTCACTTTGACCTGGATAACAAGGTAAAGCGAATCGACGAACTGGATAAATCCATGGAGGAGCCGGGCTTCTGGGAAGATCCGGAGAAATCCTCAAAGATTGTGAGAGAGGCCAAAAACTTAAAGGACACCGTGGAAGGCTACCGGGAGCTGGAGCAGGAGTACGAGGACATCCAGGTGATGATCGAGATGGGCTACGAGGAGGAGGATGCCTCGCTGATCCCGGAGATCCAGCAGATGATCGATGAGTTCTCGGAGAAGCTTGACAAGCTGCGCATCCAGACGCTGCTCTCCGGCGAGTACGACAGCTGCAACGCCATCTTAAAGCTCAACGCGGGCGCGGGCGGAACCGAGTCCTGCGACTGGTGCAGCATGCTCTACCGCATGTACTGCCGTTTCGCCGACAGCCGCGGCTTTACCACGGAGGTTCTGGACTATTTAGACGGCGACGAGGCCGGCATCAAGTCCGTGACCATCCAGATCAACGGCGAGAACGCCTTCGGGTACCTTAAGTCCGAGCGCGGCGTTCACCGTCTGGTGCGCATTTCGCCGTTCAACGCGGCGGGCAAGCGCCAGACCTCCTTCGTCTCCTGTGACGTGATGCCGGACATCGAGGAGGACTTGGACGTGGAGATCAATCCCGACGACCTGCGCATCGACACCTACCGCTCCAGCGGCGCCGGCGGCCAGAAGGTAAATAAGACCTCCTCGGCCATCCGTATCACCCACATTCCCACGGGAATCGTGGTGCAGTGCCAGAACGAGCGGTCCCAGTTCCAGAACAAGGATAAGGCCATGCAGATGCTGAAGGCCAGGCTTTTCTTATTAAAGCAGCAGGAGAACGCGGAGAAGATTTCTGATATCCGCGGCGACGTGAAGGAGATCGGCTGGGGCAGCCAGATCCGCTCCTACGTCCTGCAGCCCTACACCATGGTGAAGGATCATCGTACAGGCCAGGAGAGCGGCAATGTCCAGAGCGTCCTGGACGGCAACATCGAACCGTTTATCAGCGCCTACCTTAAATGGTCCAGCTTAAACGGCCAGAAAGCAGAAAATAACTCCGAAAACTAGTTGCAGTGTCCTCTTAAATGTGATACTATCTTTCCTGTAGCGACAAATGTGCACGCAGGACGCACAGGAAGGGCGAGACATGGAAGAGAGAACAAATTATTATTTGCTGAAACAGAAAGCGGTTCCCGAGGCCCTCTTAAAGGTGGTGGAGGTCAAGCGTCTCATAGAGACCAACAAAAGCTTGTCCATCCAGGAGGCCACCGACCAGGTGGGCATCAGCCGGAGCTCGTTCTACAAGTACAAGGACGATATCGTCCCCTTTTACGACAACACCAGGGGGAGGACCATCACCTTTGTGACACAGATGGACGACCGGCCGGGGCTGCTTTCAGAGATTCTTCACATCGTATCCGATTTTAAGGCCAACATACTGACCATTCACCAGAGCATTCCGGTCAACGGCATCGCGCTGGTGACCTTAAGCGTGGAGGTCCGGGAGGAGACAGGAAATGTCTCCGCGATGATCGGGGAGATTGAGAAGCAGCAGGGAATACATTATCTAAAAATATTAGCCAGGGAGTAGGAGAAATGAAAGTTGCAATCATGGGTTACGGGACCATCGGTTCCGGAGTTGCCGAAGTTTTGAAAGTAAACCGGGATCTTATTAAGAGAAAGACAGGTAAGACCCTGGAGGTTAAATATATTCTGGATCTGAGAGAGTTCCCCGGGGACGAGAACGAGGGGAAAATCATCCACGATTTTTCCGTCATCGACCAGGATGACGAGGTGGAGCTGGTGGTGGAGACCATGGGCGGCGTCAATCCGGCCTACACGTTTGTGAAGACCTGCTTAGAGAGCGGAAAGCACGTGGTCACCTCCAACAAGGCGCTGGTGGCGGCCCATGGAACCGAGCTTCTCTCCATCGCCCGCGAGAAGGAGATCAATTTCCTGTTCGAGGCCAGCGTCGGCGGCGGCATTCCGCTGATCCGTCCTCTGACCCAGGCGCTTGCCGGGGAGAAGATTCTGGAGATTACCGGCATTTTAAACGGAACCACCAACTACATTCTGACCAAGATGAACGAGGAGGGCCAGACCTTCGAGGCGGCCTTAAAGACGGCCCAGGAGCTGGGCTACGCCGAGCGGAATCCGGAGGCGGACGTGGAAGGCTACGACACCTGCAGAAAGATTTCCATTCTGACGGCGCTGGCCTCCGAGCGGGAGGTTAACTACGAGGAGGTCTACACCGAGGGAATCACGGCCATCACCGATACGGATTTTAAGTATGCGGAGAAGATGAAGACGGCCATCAAGCTGTTCGGAACCAGCATTCTCGACGGCGGCAGGGCCAGCGTGGCCGTGTGCCCGGTGATGATCGACGCCTCCCATCCGCTCTACAGCGTGAACGACGTGTTCAACGCCGTCATGGTGAAGGGCAACATGGTGGGAACGGTGATGTTTTACGGCAGCGGCGCCGGAAAGCTTCCGACGGCCAGCGCCGTGGTGGCGGACATCATGGAGATCGCCGTCAACACTGACCGCAATATCCCCATCGGCTGGACGGAGGAAAAGCTCACGGTGACTCCCATGGAGGAGCGGACCTGCCGCTATTTCATCCGCTTTGCGGGTGATGCCGGGGAGAGAAGACAGGAGATCGAGGCATCCTTCGGCCCGGTGGAGATTATTTCCATCGACGGAATGGACGAATTTGCCGTGCTCACCGGTCCCATGAAAGAAGGAAAATACGCGAAGATATCCGCCGCATTCGACGGTATCCGCCAGAGGATACGCGCCGAGCTTGCGCGCTAGGCGCGCCGGCGGGGGAGGAAATATGTTAATTGTAAAGAAGTTTGGCGGCAGCTCTGTCGCCGACACTGAAAAGATATTCAACGTGGCAAGGCGCTGCCTGGAGGACTACGAGAAGGGCAACGACGTGGTGGTCGTGCTCTCCGCCATGGGAAAGACCACCGACGGCCTCATCGCCAAAGCCCACGAGATCAACAGAAAACCATCCAAGCGTGAGCTGGACATGCTTCTCGCCACAGGGGAGCAGGTGTCCGTGGCCCTCATGGCCATGGCGTTCCAGGCGCTGGGCGTTCAGGCCATTTCCCTGAACGCGTCCCAGGTTGCGATGCACACCACCGCGGCTTACGGCGCGGCCAAGCTCACGAGGATCGATACACAGAGGATAAAAAATGAACTGGAGTCCCGCAAGATCGTAGTGATCACCGGGTTCCAGGGCGTCAACAAATTCGACGACGTGACCACTCTGGGAAGAGGCGGCTCCGACACCACGGCGGTGGCTCTGGCGGCGGCGCTCCATGCGGACGCCTGCGAGATCTACACCGATGTGGAGGGTGTCTACACCGCGGATCCCAGGATTGTGCCCAACGCCAGGAAACTGGCGGAGGTGTCCTACGACGAGATGCTTGAGTTTGCCTCCCTGGGAGCGAAGGTGCTGCACAACCGCTCCGTGGAGATGGCCAAAAAATATCAGGTGCAGCTGGTCGTACTGTCCAGCATGACCCGCGCGTCGGGAACCGTTGTCAAAGAGGGAGAGAAGATGGAAAAAATGCTAGTCAGCGGCGTGGCCGCAGATAAAAATACCGCCCGCATTTCTGTCATCGGGGTGAAGGATGAGCCGGGAATCGCATTCCGCCTCTTTAACCTGTTAGCGAAGAATGGCATCAATGTGGACATTATCATCCAGTCCGTGGGCCGGAGCAACACGAAGGACATTTCCTTCACGGTGGCCAAGACCGACCTGCAGGATGCGATGGCGATTCTCAATGAGAACAGGGAGGTGCTGACCGCCCAGAGCGTGGAGTGCAACGAGAACGTGGCGAAGATCTCCATCATCGGCGCTGGCATGACCAGCAACCCGGGCGTTGCGGCCAAGATGTTCGAGGCCCTTTACAGCGCCCAGATCAACATCCGCATGATCGCCACGTCCGAGATCCGGATCACCGTGCTCATCGACGAGCAGGAGGCAAACCGCGCCATGCGCGTGGTTCACGATGCATTCTCACTGGGGGATTAAGCATTGGATCTGATGGAACTTTTCAGGCAGGGAAATTGGCCCTGCCTGTTTCATTTGATGACGGGCTGGTACTGCCCGGGCTGCGGAGGGACCAGGGCCCTTGGGGAGCTTTTAAAGCTTCATATCGTGAAGAGCTTTCTCTACAATCCGATGGTTCTGTATTTTGCGGCCTGCGCGGCACTCCTCGCCGCCGGCCGCCTGCTGCCCCGCATGACCGGCGGCCGGGTGCGGATCCCCTACAGCCACGGCTACGCCATCGCCGCGGTGGTGCTGGCGGCGGGGAATTTTGTGGTGAAGAATTATTTTGCGGTGTGCAGAGGGGTGGATGTGATGGCGTGGATTGAAGGGCTTTAGCGCGGGGAAAAAGAGCTGACAGTACGGAAAATGATGATTCACCGTTCTGTCAGCTCTTCGCCTTTATTGATCTGAAATCTCCTGCCTTTTTATGTGATTTTTTAAAACCATGTTTATATATTGGCTGAAAGAACGCTCGTCATTTTCGGCTAACTCTCTGATTTTCTGAACAATATCTTCATCCAACGTGATGCTCACTTTTTCTTTCAACGGTTTCATTTTTCACCATCCTTTAACTCCGAATTTACTATAAAGACGATAACATACGCACCAATAGGATATTGAAAAGTAGGATAAAATATGATAAAGTAGGATAAAAAGGAGGAAAGGGGAAATTATAATGATGAAACTGTTAAAAAGAAAAATCGGCATGCTGTTAGCATGGTCAATGATATTTAGTATAATTCTGCCAGGGACTTTTCCCTGGCCTGTTTTAGGGATGGGCCTGTCTGCGCATGCGTATACAAGCAATGCCAGAGGCGGGCTTGCAAGGGCATCTTCGTCGGACGTGCCGCCAGCAACGGCATCAGAGATTGTCCTTGCCACGGCGTCGCAGCTGCTTTTGTTTGAGGAGGAAGTCAGCCTTGAGGTGATTGACGACAGCGGTGAGTTGAAGGATCTGGCCGGGATTGAGGTGGAATGGTATAACGACTACGCGGTTTCGGAGGACGAGAGAACCGGCGCCGTTCTTGTCACGGACAGTATGGGAATCGCAAGCGGCATGGCGGTATCCGGAAGAACTGGTGCGTGGAAATTGTCGGTGGATACATTGCCGGAAGGGTACACGGCAGATCGGATAAAAAGCGTCTGGGGAAAGGCAGAAAAGGATGTGGTCATACATATTAATAAGCCTGAAAATTTGTGCAGTGTGAGTGTGAAGCTCGGGACGGCAGCGGGAGGAAGCCAGGATTTATTTGAAAATCTGACGGCAAAGCTGGTAAAACAGGAATCCATTATTGCATCATCTGTAGTGCAGAGTGTGAAAGTAGAGACGGATGGAACGGCATATCTGGGAGCTGTTTATCCCGGCAAGTACAGGATTGAACTGGATACTGCGAGTTGGACGACAAAAGATACCCTGGCCTGGCAGATTCCCGGAATTGAGGAGGCGCAGAGCAGAGAGATAACAAAAGAAGATAAAAGCTGGTGCGCAGAATATGAGATAATTCCCGCCGAAAAAAACGGAAGTGCAGTTTTGCATGTGACAGACGAATCTGGAGTTCCTCTCGGTGGAGTGCAGGCTGAGCTTTTTTATATAGATGGAACTATGACACAGACGACCGGAAATGCGATAGAAATGCTGGGAATCTTTACTAGCGATGAATCTGGAATAATCGAGATAGATGGTCTTTACCAGAGAGTTCCCACGCTGCGTGTGGGCTACAAGATACGTGGACTTGAAGATGGGAAAAACGCAGATTATGGAAGTTTTGAGGTGCCGTCGTCAGATGTGCCGCGGGATGTTTATATCAAAGTTTACAGTGAAAAAACACAGATTATTTTTGATTCTTATGAATTTTTCAACGAACTGGGAGAAGTGTCAATTTCATTTAGGTATCGGGATGCAGAGACGGGAGAATGGATTGAGAATGCAGGTTGTAAATTGGGAACTGCCGCCGATATTCCCCGGATTCATCGGATTGAGGACGGACGGATTTATGTGACAGTTGATAATGTGCCGGAGGGGTACTCTGTTCTTGGAGAGGAAAACAGCTTTTCTTACGATCTGCTTCATGGCGAGACAAGCAGTGCATACGATAATGCTGGCAGTGCAAAAATATACAGGATTCAAATGCCGGTCGTAAAAATGCAGGCAGACCAGGGATTTCTAAGATTTCCTGTCAGTGATGTGGAGTACGAGCTCTGGACCGGTATTGATGAGAGCGAGGATGGCGAAATCATATTTGAGTATGAGATGGTTCCGCGGGACCAGATGCATTATTATGGATACAGCTCCTATGATGCGGATATCAAGGTGACATTCACAGGGGGCGGCCTGGAATGGCCGAAGGAAGATACTGGGTCTTCCAGAATGGTGGCGGACGGCTATGCCTATATTCCGGTGACGGCCGGCATATATGATGTGAAGATGGAGGTGGATGAATTTCATCATGGTGTGGGTTTTGGCTTCTATTATCCATTTCACAGCAGAGAGAAAGAGTATGTACGGAAAAATGTGTCCATTGAACCAGGACGCGTCACGGATGTGGATCCGGAGTGGCCAGTGATTCGGGAATACAGAAAAAAGCTTTGCGGTCAGGTGGCAGTGATGGATGCGGAAAATCACCCGCTTTCAGGGGTGACGGTAGGGCTTTTTGCGGCGAATGATCTCTATGCAGCAGATGGAACCTGGTATATAAAGAAGGATCAGCTGATTCGTACAGCGGTGAGCGGAGAAGATGGAATGGCCGATATTGGCCTGGAAAACCTGCCGACAGGAGCCGTATTCTACCAGAGTGATGAGTATCGTCCGGTCAGCCGTCTGCGTGCAGCAGAGCCGCGCAGCGGTGTCAGCGGTCCGTTTTATTCTAACCGGTACTATGTGAGAGCGATGGTTCCAGAGGTAATAGTTGAGAAAGTGGACAGTGAGAAAAAGGAACCGCTGACTGGCGCGGAATTTGTAGTGGAAGATATGGAGGGAAATAGTAAGGATCGCTGGGTTTCTGACGGAACTCCTCATGTGGTGGAAGGGCTTGAACCGGAAACTTCATATGTTCTAAAAGAAATGAAAGCCCCTGAAGGTTATGACAGGGCCGATGATGTGCTGTTTGAAACTGGTACAGGAACAGCCGGGGAGATTGTTGAGTTTGCCGGGGTAATTACTGGCGGGAACGGCGGGGACGGCAATACAGATGAGGAGTATGAAGAACGGGAAATCGTGGTTACAGCGAATGCGAATGCTGCAGGGGTTGTGCTTGTGGTAGAAAACGAGAGGGAGGATGTGCCGGATACACCGGAGGGGCCGGATACACCGGAAGAACCGGATGTGCCCGAAGAGCCGGATGTGCCTGAAGAGCCGGATACACCGGAAAAGCCCAGCCGTCCCCACAGCCCGGGAGGAGAAAGCAAGCGGCCGTATACTCCGGAAGAATCTCAGACTTCCTCTGAGCTTCAGGAGATTATTGACGGGGAGATTCCGATGGCCGATGCTCCATATCCTGATATTAACTGGCTTCCGGTTATGGGAATAAACGGACCTGGGTATCAGAAACAACAGGAAACGCCGGAAGTCACTGGATATAAAGCTGTGGCTGAAAATCTTCGGACTCTTTATGAAAAGAATGGAGACCTGGGCGGATGGCTGCGGGTATACGGTTCTGGAAATGGCTATCCAGTCATGTGCACGCCAGACAATTATCTGTATTATTACAGCCGTGATTTTGAGAAAAAACCCAGTGAAACGGGACTTCCATTTATGGGGAAGTACTGTGATGCCGACAGTGACAATATTCTGATTCATGGGCATAATGTGAATGGTCAGCTGCAGTTTGGATCTCTCTGGGGCTATGAGTCGCGGGACTGGTTTCTTCGCCATCCGTCCATTGAATTCCAGGATATTTTTGGTGTGCCGAAGCAATACGATGTAATGGCAGTATTCCTGGCACCCGTATATGGGGCTGATTTCAAATGGTATCAGTATGGAGGCAAATTAAATCAGGCGCAGTATGATACCTATGTGGAACAGGTTAAGGAGATGGCGCTGTATGACACTGGAGTGACGGCGGAGTATGGACAGCGACTGATTACACTGGAGACCTGTGCATCTTCTGAAGACAGCACCCGCTTTGTCGTAGTGGCGCGTGAGAGGATGGAAGATAAATAGAATAAAGGCATGAAGTTAAAGTGACAGAGTCAGAGCAGCCGTTTCAGAATATGCTATAACGGCTGCTCTGGCCTTGTTTTTACTGGACAAACATGCTACAATAAACTTGCCGGACAGCCGGGGATATATTTGCGGGCTGTCGCCGTTTGATATTTACTTATGTAAACATGCAGTTCATTCCGCCCGGATCCTGGGCGGGGAGTGCATATCTTTTTTCTAATTTTCTTATGTTGCCGAGTTCGGCAAGGAATCCAGTGTATACAGATCTTGAGAGCAGGAAACGTCTGTCCGGCGGTGCAGGGATACCATATCAAAGGGACGGTTCATGAATATAGCCTCTGCGGAAAGGCGGCTATATGGTTAAAAAACAGGAAATGCGGTCCGGGGCCCAGCCCTACGAGGACCGGGCGCTCAAAGCGGCAGCCCAGTTTTTCGGGCGGGAGCTGCTTCCGCTTCTGGGCGTGAGGGAGGTGATCCGCGGCGTGGCGCCGACGGAACAGGTGCGCCTGGAAATTAAGGATTTCCAGGAGGACTTTAATTTCTGGATGGAAAAGGGGTACATATACCATCTGGAATTTGAGAGCGACGAGATCGTCCTGGAGGACATGCGCAGGTTCCGGTGCTACGAGGCGGTGTTAAGCTACAACTACGGAGCCGAAGTGATCACCTGCGTGGTGTGCACGGGGCGGAAGGGAAAGGTGACGGACCGTATTAAAGAGGGGATCAACGTCTACCGTGTAAGGCTTCTGTGGCTGCGCGACGGCGACGCGGACCAGGTGCTGCGGGAGGCGGAGGAAAGGCAGGCCGCCGGCGTGCTGGACCGCCAGTCCCTGGTGCAGCTTCTGCTGACGCCGTTAATGTCCGGGGAGATGACGAGGAAAGAGCGGATTTTGAGAAGTCTTAAGATGATCCGCGGGGAGCAGGAAGCTGTCGATGAGGCGGAGAAGCGGCAGATGGAGTCGGTGCTCTATGCGCTGGCGATGAAGTTTCTGACAAAGGAAGAACTGGAAGAAGTATGGGAGGTGTTTCGTATGACAGTGTTAGGTGAGATATTGGTGGAGCATGGGAAGGAGATTGGGATCGCAGAAGGAAGAACCCAGGGAATCGAGGCATTCATCCTCGACAATCTGGAAGAAAACATCCCGCGCGGCCGGATCATAGACAAGCTGATCCGCCGCTTTTCCCTGTCGAGGGAGGAGGCGGAGCGATGTTACCGCCGCGTTCTGGACAACGCCGTTCTTTAAGATGAAAATGTAAAAAAGTACCATCCGCAAAAAATTTTCCAGTGTGATTTTTGCAAATCGTCACATACTATCAGAGAACTTTCTCAAACGAAGGTTTCATTCCAAGGAGGTAGTGACATGACGCGAAAAGAACGGCTGAGGAAATGGCTGATCCTGGCTTTCTGGACCGGCCTTTTGTTTACCCTGTGGTTCTCCTACGACTATGCCAGAGCCATGATCCCGGATAAGCTGAGCATTGTGGTGGACGAGAAGGAGACGTTTCGTTTTCCCTTTCCCGTGCAGGCGACAGTCCTGGACGACAGCCAGGAGGTAGTTTTAAATAATGAATCCAATATTCCCGCGGGCCAGCTCCATCTCCAGCGGGACGAGACATTTTCTCTCTATTCAGAAAACCAGGGAACCTACCACCTGGGGCTGAAGCTGTTCGGCCTCATCGATTTTAAAGACATCGAGATCGAGGTGGTGGACACCCAGTACGCAATCCCCTGCGGAACTCCGGTGGGCATTTACTTAAAATCCGACGGCGTGATGGTCATTGGAACCGGCGAGGTCACAGGGAAGGACGGCTCCGTTAGTGAGCCGGCCGACGGGCTTTTAAAATCCGGCGATTACATTGAGGCCATCAACGGCCAGCCGCTGGGCGATAAGGACGACATGATCCAGGCGGTCAACGCATCCGGCGAGTCCACGCTGGTTCTGGATGTGCGGCGCGGCGGCGACGAGCTGAAGATAGAAATGAACCCTGTTGCCACCGCCGAGGGCGATTATAAGCTGGGCCTGTGGATCCGCGACGACACCCAGGGCATCGGAACCATGACCTACGTGGACATGAACGGAAATTTCGGGGCACTGGGTCACGGAATCAGCGACAGCGACACGGGAATGCTTGTGGATATCACGGAGGGGGAGCTCTATGAGACAGACATTATGGGCATTGAAAAAGGATCTCTTGGCAGTCCTGGCGTTATGTCAGGCGTTATCTATTACGGCGACAATTCTTCTCTTGGTCACATTTCTGCTAACACGGACCAGGGAATCTTCGGCACCGTCAACGACCGTTACCAGAAGAAGATCACGTCCGAGCCCCTCCCCATCGCCTACCGGCAGGATATACAGAAGGGGCAGGCATATATACGCAGCAGTATATCCGGAGAGGTACGGGATTACGAGATAGAAATTCAGAAAATAGACTATTCGACCGCGCACAAAAATAAAGGGATGGTCATCAAGGTGGTGGACGAGGAGCTGCTTGCCCTGACCGGCGGGATCGTCCAGGGCATGAGCGGCAGCCCGATCATACAGAACGGAAAACTGATCGGTGCGGTTACGCATGTGTTTGTCCAGGATTCGACGAAAGGGTATGGGATATTTATTGAAAATATGCTTTCGCATTGAGGCATTGGGAAGACGGGGCAGCGGGGTGCCGCCCCGCAGTGCCCTGTCAGTTCCTCCAGATGGCAGTATCGGTTCTTGAACCATTCATGACTGGAATACATACAATATAAATACAAAAAGCAAATATAGTTATATAAAATAAAGATAAAAATAAAATAATAATTATATAAATAAATACAATATAAATATAATATATATACAATGCACTTGACACCCGCTTCGCCCCATGCTATCCTGTTTCTGACAAAACACAAATCCACCTCATGAAAGGAGTCTCCATTCACCATGTCCCAGACAATGATCACCTTCCGCATGGACCAGGAGTTAAAGAAAAGCATGGAGCAGACCTGCGCCGACATGGGCCTCACCATGACGGCCGCATTTACCATATTCGCCAAAAAAGTCGTGCGCGAGCGCCGCATCCCCTTCGAGGTAACTGCCGGTCCCGCCGCGCAGCCCGCCCCCGACGTTTCATCCGCTTCTTTTGCCCCCTTCGACACCGTGTCGAACGCTGTCGAAACTTGCGGTAAGAACCCGTTGTCATCGCTCACTGCGCCGGACTATAATCATTAGTGCACAGAGAAAAGAGACAGGAGGGAAGCTTAGATGTCAGAGCTTAATATTGCAATCGCAGATGATAATCAGCAGACACTGGATCTGCTTACAGAAATACTGGAAGGCGAAGAAGGGATCCGCATTGTCGGAAAGGCGGATAACGGGGAGGACGCTTACAATATGATTATGAAAACGTCACCGGATGTTGTCTTATTGGATGTCATCATGCCAAAAATGGACGGAATTTCGGTGATGGAGAAGGTGAAAGGCAGCGGCAGGACAAAGGAGAACCCGTCGTTTATCATGGTATCCGCCGCCGGCAGCGAAAATGTGACGGCAGACGCGTTCCGCATGGGCGCCAATTACTTCATCATGAAGCCCTTCAACCGCGACGTGGTTGTAGACAAAATCCGCCGCGTGGGGAACACCAGAGGCAGGGCCGGCATTGCGGCGGCCGCGGGCATCAGAAAGGTGAAGCCCTATGTCAACAAGGCGGAGTACATAGAGCAGAACCTGGAAAACGACGTAACGCAGATGCTCCATGAGCTGGGCATTCCCGCGCACATCAAGGGATACCAGTATCTGAGGGATGCCATCATCATTTCCGTGGGAGACCAGGAGATGCTCACATCGGTCACGAAAATTTTATATCCGTCGATTGCCAAAAAGCATCAGACCACGCCCAGCCGTGTGGAGCGGGCCATAAGGCATGCCATCGAGGTGGCGTGGAGCCGCGGAAAGATGGACACCATCAACGACCTGTTCGGATACACGGTCAGCAACGGCAAGGGAAAACCGACCAACTCTGAGTTTATCGCCTTAATTGCCGATAAAATTCGCCTGGATTACAAGAGAATGTAGAAAACAGGTGGAAAACATACCGATTTTATCTTCCTAATTCCAAAATTATATTGTATAATACAATCAGCTATGTAGTAGAATTGGAGGGTTAAACGGATGAAGAATATTCTATTTATCGCATCGGAAGCTGTGCCTTTTATCAAGACGGGAGGATTGGCGGATGTCGTCGGTTCCCTGCCCAAATGTTTTGACAAAGAATATTTTGATGTGAGAGTCATTATCCCCAAATATCTCTGTATCAAGGAGTCATACCGCAATGATATGAGATATCTGAATCATTTTTATATGAACTATCTGGGACAGGACCGGTATGTGGGGATACTGGAGTATGTCTGCGAGGGAATCACCTTTTACTTTATCGACAATGAGAGCTATTTTAACGGGGCCAAGCCGTATGGGGACTGGTATTGGGACCTGGAGAAGTTCGCGTTTTTCTCCAAGGCTGCGCTGTCTGCGCTCCCTGTGATCGGCTTTAAGCCCGATGTGATTCACTGCCACGACTGGCAGACCGGACTGGTTCCGGTACATTTAAAGGACCGTTTCCACGAAGGAGAATTTTTCCGGGATATCAAATCCGTGATGACCATACACAACTTAAAGTTCCAAGGCGTCTGGGACGTGAAGACCATCCAGCGGTTCTCCGAGCTTCCGGACTACTATTTCACCCCCGATAAGCTGGAGGCCTACAAAAACGGCAACATGTTAAAGGGCGGTCTGGTCTACGCCGACGCCATCACCACCGTCAGCAACACCTATGCGGAGGAGATCAAGACTCCGTTCTACGGCGAGGGGCTGGACGGGCTCATGCGGGCGAGGTCCAACAGCCTCCGGGGCATTGTGAACGGCATCGACTACGACGATTTCAATCCGGAGACCAACCCCATGATCGTCCAGAATTACAACGCGAAGAATTTCCGCAAGGAGAAGATCAAGAACAAGCGCGCCCTTCAGCAGGAGTTAGGACTCCAGCAGGACGATAAGAAATTTATGATCGGCATTGTGTCCCGTCTGACTGACCAGAAGGGCTTCGATCTGATCCAGTGCGTGATGGACGAGATCTGCACCGAGGATGTGCAGCTGGTGGTTCTCGGCACCGGCGACGAGCGGTATGAGAACATGTTCCGCCACTACGACTGGAAGTACAACGACAGAGTTTCCGCAAATATTTATTACTCAGAGGCCATGTCGCACAAGATCTATGCATCCTGCGACGCGTTTCTGATGCCGTCCCTCTTCGAGCCCTGCGGCTTAAGCCAGCTCATGGCCCTGCGCTACGGCACGGTGCCGATCGTCAGGGAGACGGGCGGCTTGAAGGACACCGTCATCCCCTACAACGAGTACGAGGGAACCGGAACCGGATTCTCCTTCGCCAACTACAACGCCCACGAGATGCTGGACTGCATCCGCTACGCGAAGTACGTCTACTACGACAAAAAGCGGGAGTGGAACAAGATCATCGACCGGGCCATGGCGGCGGATTTCTCCTGGAGGACCTCGGCGCTCAAGTACCAGGAGCTTTATGACTGGCTGATCGGATATTAAGATTGCGGAGAAGAGAATGACATATGTAAACGAATTTCTGAATAATCAGCTTTTGATGAGCGGTATCATCGGCTGGCTGGTGGCCCAGTTTTTAAAGACGGTCATCGACATCGCCCTGAACCAGTCCTTCAACCCGGAGCGGCTGGTGGGCTCCGGCGGCATGCCCAGCTCCCACTCGTCCACCATGTGCGCGCTGACCACGGCGGCGTTCATTAAGTACGGCGCGGGGAGCTTCGAGTTCGCCATCAGCTTCATCATGGCCATGGTGGTCATGTACGACGCCATCGGCGTGCGCCAGGAGACCGGCAAGCAGGCCAAGCTTTTAAACAGTCTGGTCTTTGAGAATGTGCTCAAGCTGGATGCGGTGCTGCTCCAGAAAAAACTGAAGGAATACGTGGGACACACCCCCCTCCAGGTGGTTGCCGGTGCCATGCTGGGCATCGCCATCGCCATCGGGATGGCGGGATGGTTCTAGAGAAAATTGAGATGGAGTCGCTGTGAGGGCGGATGAGGAGTCATTGCCGGAGCAGCGGCTCCATTTTTGAAGCATCAGACGCTGACCCCCGCGCCGTTCATCAGTTGCGCAATCCCTCTTTTTTTATTATAATAAGCGGAGAATTTTTGTTTAACATCCAAAGACATCCAAAGACATCCGAAGAAATGAGGTACAGACATGATACATGAACAGATCGTCCTGGCGTCCGCGTCCCCGCGCCGCCGGGAGTTGATGGAGCAGATCGGCATACATCCCGAGATCATTCCCAGCCAGGTGGAGGAGGTGGTCACCAGCTCCGACCCGGAGCAGGTGGTGATGGAGCTGGCGGGGCAGAAGGCCAGGGAAGTGGCGGACCGTCTGGGGGATAACCGCATCGTGGTGGGTTCCGATACCGTGGTGGCCGTGGACGGCGCGATCCTGGGAAAGCCGGCCAGTGAGGAGGAAGCCTGCGCCATGATCCGCAGGATTGCCGGACGCACCCACCAGGTGTTCACCGGCGTGGCCATTGTGCGCGGACAGAGGGAAAAGACATTCGCCGTGGAGAGCCGCGTGACGGTCTACCCCATGAGCGAGGAGGAGATACGCGGGTACGTGGCGGCCGGAGAGTCCATGGACAAGGCCGGGGCCTACGGGATCCAGGGCCGTTTCGCCGCGTTTATCAGGGAGCTATCCGGTTCCTACACCAACGTGATGGGATTGCCGGTGGGGCGGCTCTATCAGGAGTTAAAGGCTTTTTCGGAGGAAAATGATGATTAAGATGATTGCGTCGGATATCGACGGAACCCTGGTGCGCGACGGCGAGAACCAGCTGGATGAGGAGCTTTTTGACGTGATTCTTAAGCTCAAGAAAAAAGGAATCTATTTTGTGGCGGCCAGCGGGCGGCAGACCCACAGCATCGAGGGGCTGTTTGCCCCCATCCGCGACAAGATTTTCTATATCGGGCACAACGGCGCCTATGTGGGCTGCTACGGCAGAAATTTGTTCCTCTACCCCATGGATCCGGAGCTTCGCCGGGAGATTGTGGAGGACATCAAGGCCGACCCGTACCTGGACGTTATGATCGAGGGCGAGCGGGACGCCTATCTGGAGCCGTACAATCAGGATTTCGTCCGCTGGATGACAGAAGGATATAAATTCCAGGTGAAGCTGGTGGACGATGCCAGGACGGTGACGGAGCCGGTCATCAAGGTGTCCGGCTACGGCCTATCCCACATCCACGAGTCGGCGGCCCGCCTGCAGGAGAAATACAGAGGCAGATTAAAGGTCACCCTCTCCGGCGAGGAGTGGATCGACTGCATGGCCCCGGAGGTCAACAAGGGGCAGGCGCTTAAGACGCTGCAGGAGAGCCTGGGGATTTCCCCGCGGGAGACCATGGCCTTCGGCGACCAGTTAAACGATCTGGAGCTTCTGGACCGGGCCTACTACAGCTTCGCCGTGGCCAACGCCCGGCCGGAGGTGCGCTCCGCCGCCAGGTTCCAGACGGATACCAACGTAAACGGCGGAGTGCTCAAGATACTGAAACAACTGCTGTAACGAGGAGGCGCGCGTGAAATTTATCCATACCTCCGATCTGCATATCGGAAAAATCGTGAACGGGTTCCCCATGCTGGAGGACCAGCGGGCCGTGCTTGCCCAGGTGGTGCAGTGCGCCAGGGAGGAGCAGGCGGACGCCGTGTTTCTCTGCGGGGATATCTACGACCGCTCCGTGGCCCCGGCGGCTGCGGTGCAGGTCTTCGACTGGTTTCTGACGTCGCTTGCGGATCTGGGGCTTAAGGTGTTTGTCATCGCCGGGAACCACGACTGCGGCGAGCGGGTGGAGTTTGCAAGCGGCATCTTAAGCCGCGCGGGCGTCCACATCGAGGGAAAGCCCAGGGAGCAGGCGGCCTTCGTGGACATGGAGGACGAGCACGGCCCTCTGCGGATCCACCTTCTGCCCTTCGCCCGTCCCGCCGAGGTGCGGGCGCTCTATGGCGGGGAGTGCGGGGATTTCGAGACAGCTGTGCGCGCCCAGCTGGCCCATGCCAGGATCGTAAAGGGCGGCAGAAATATCCTGCTGACCCATCATTTCGTCGTGAACGGCAGCCATCTGCCGGAGGTCTGCGATTCCGACAGTCGTTTAAGTGTTGGCGGCGCGGATCAGGTGAACGCGGCGCTTTTTAAGCAGTTTGACTATGTGGCCCTGGGGCATATCCACGGGCGGCAGCGGATCGGGGAGAGACATGTCTGGTATTCCGGCTCCCCGCTGAAATATTCGTTTTCGGAGATTCATCATAAGAAATGCGTCCTCATCGGCGAGATGGACGCGGCGGGAAACGTAAGCCTTAAGGAGCGGGAGCTCACCCCCTTGCGCGATATGAGAAAGATCGAGGGGCCGCTCAGGGAGCTGGTCCGCGCCGGAAATGCGCTGGAGGAAAATGATCCGGCCTTAAGCGACTATCTTCTGGCCGTGCTCACCGACGAGGAGGAGCTGGCGGATCCCATCGGCGCGCTGCGGGGCGTCTATCCCAACATCATGCAGATCGCGTTTAAGCGGGAGGAAAAGCGGGAGGAGGCGGAAGCCGCCGCGGCGGCCATTTTAAAGGACAGGGATCCGGCCAGCCTGTACCGCGAATTTTTCCGTCTGGTGACGGGGGAGGAGTTAAGCGGGCGGCAGGAGGAGATCATAGAGGAGGAGGCGCGAAGCGCCCTGGAGGTGACGGAGTGAGACCGGTATATTTAAAGCTTTGCGGCTGGGGGCCGTATAAAGGGGAGGAGACCGTGGATTTCTCCCCCATGGGCCGGGGCGGCTTATTCTTAATCACCGGGCCCACGGGCGCAGGAAAAACCACCATATTTGACGGCCTGACCTATGCCCTCTACGGCGAGGTCAGCGGTTCGGTCCGGGAAAAGGACAGCCTGCGCAGCGATTTCGCGGACCGGGATCAGCCCACCTTTGCGGAGCTTGCCTTCACCCACCGCGGCGGACGCTACCGCGTGGAGCGGAGTCCCAGGTATGAGCGGGAAAAGCTGCGGGGCGAGGGTACCACGGTGGCGGGCGAGAGCGCCCTTTTATCCCGCACGGACGGGGAGCAGGAGGAGGTGCTGGCCCAGGGAGGCGCGGCCGTCACGCAGGCGGTCACGGAGCTTCTGGGGCTGGACTATCAGCAGTACAAGCAGATTTCCATGCTGGCCCAGGGGGAATTTCTGCACCTTCTCACAGCCACCTCCAGGGAACGGACGGAAATTTATAGAGATATTTTCCAGACAGAGATCTATAACCGCATGACGGCCCGGCTGGCGGAGCGGACGAAGCGCCTCAGGGGCGAGATGGACCGGGCGCGGGAGAGGATGGACGAGCTGGCGGAGAGCCTGTTTTTCGAGAGCGGGAGCTGGCGGGAGCTTCTGGAGCGGAAGACCAGAAACTACGAAAAACTGCTACGGTGCGCCAGGGAGGAGACGGCGGCGCAGGAGGAGCAGATTTCCCGGCTTACAAAGGAGGAGCAGGCGGCCGAGGAGGCCGGGAAGGCCCTGGTAAAAGAGAATGAGAAACAGAGGGCGAGGAACCGGCAGATCGCGGATTATATAAGGCAGCAGGAGCGGCTGGCGCAGATGGACGGCCAGATAGCGGCATTGAAGGCGGAGCTTTCAGATTTGAAGGCGGCTGTAAAGACGCTTCCCGGACTGCGGGCGGAGACGGAGGCTCTGAAGCTTCGCCTGGAGCGCCTGGAAGAGCAGAAGAAACGCCTGGCCGGCTGGATGAGCCGGCGGAAGGAGCTGGAACGCCGGCAGGAGGAGTTTGAGAGGCGCCTGGAGGCAGAGAAGGCAAAAAAATGGGAGTACGACCGGGCCGAGGAGGACTATCGGAGAGCCACTGCGGGCATCCTGGCCAGCGGGCTGACGGAAGGGGTTCCCTGCCCGGTCTGCGGCTCCCTCACCCACCCGGCTCCGGCGAAGCTATCCGGGGGGACGCCGGACGAGAAGGCGGTGCAGGCCTTAAAGGCGGCCTACGAGAAGGCGAGAGAGCACACGGAGAGCGCCCGGGCAGAGGCCGCGTCGGTGAAGGGCGCGCTCTCGTCCCTGGAGCAGTCCCTGGGCGATGTGGATCTGACGGACGGAGGTTTCCTGGCTCTGGCCCTGTTCGATGAGCAGGTGAAGGAGACGCAGGCGGCCATCGGGGAAAAAAGTCAGTTCATCGCCCGCACGGAGCAGAGCTTCCAGGACGGCGAGAAGCGCCTTGGCGAGCTCAAATCCGCGCGGGCGGAGCTGAAGCGTGGGATGAAAAAGCCGTCACAGACGGAGCCGGCGGACCTCTCCCTTTTGCAGGAGGAGAGCCGGAAAAATGAGCAGGAGAGAAGGCGGATCCGCACAGAGCGGGAACGGCTTCTGACGCATCTGGCCGGGAACCGGCGGGCGCTTGAGGAGATGGAACAGGTGAGAGGCCGCCGGGAGGCCATGGAGAGCGAGTGGGCCGGCCTGCGCCCCTTAGAGCGGGCGGCAAACGGCTACAATGACCGCGGGCTGGCGTTTGAGCAGTATGTGCTCTCGGTGTATCTGGACGACATTTTACAGGCCGCCAACCGCAGGCTCCGGGCCATGACCGGAAGCAGATATGAGCTCTACCGCATGCCCGCGCCGAAGGACCGCCGCAGCCGCGGCGGCATGGATCTGGAGGTGTACGACCAGTATACGGGGAAACGGCGCTCGGTGAAGTCGCTGTCCGGCGGCGAGAGCTTCAAGGCGGCGCTGGCGCTGGCGCTTGGCACCTCGGACGTCATTTTGCAGTACGCCGGGGGCATCCAGGTGGAGACCCTGTTTGTGGACGAGGGCTTCGGGGCGCTGGACGAGGAGTCCTTGGATCAGGCGCTGGATGCGCTGATCTCCTTAAGCGGGGGAAACCGGATGATCGGAATTATTTCCCACGTGGAGGAACTGAAAAGCCGCATCGACCGCCAGATTGTGGTGGAGCGGACAAAAAACGGCAGCAGGATAAGATCGGGAGGCTTGGAAGGATAATGGAGACAATGAAAAATCGATGGAAAAGGAAAAAACTGCGCCTGGCGGCCGTGTCCGCGGCTGCGGTGCTGGCTGCGGCGGCAATGCTTGGCGGCTGCGGCGGCAACGTGATGTCCGCGGCCACCGAGGGAGGCTGCTACGCCATGCCCCAGGCCATGATGATTATTTCCTCGGAGCGCAACCGCTACGAGGCGGTATATACCGACGCCATCTGGGACCGGCAGGTGGAGGGAACGACCTTTGAGAACTATCTGATGGGCCAGGTGGAGACATTTTTAGAGACCATGAGGATGATGAACCTGCTGGCGAAGGACCGGGAGGTGGAGCTGGACGGGCAGTGGCAGGAGCGCATGGAGCTGGCGGCGCAGGAGTATTACGGGGCGCTGACGGAGGACGACCGGGCTGCCATGGACATCACGGAGGAAGATGTGCAGGTTATGTACCGGGAATACTGTCTGGCCAACCAGCTGGTGGAGCGTCTGACGGAGGACATGAATCTGGAGGTCAGCGACAACGAGGCCAAGGTTATTGTCATCCGCGAGGCGCGCACCGGCGACACCCAGGCGGCCCAGAATGCGGCGGCGGCCCTCATGCAGGAGGGAGCGGACTTTGACCGCGTGATGTCCGATGTGGGGATTTCTGTGGAGGAGCTGCGCCTGGGCCGCGGCGAGACTGACAAGGCCTACGAGGACGCGGTGTTTGCCCTGGAGAGCGGGGAGGTCAGCGGCCAGCTCACCGACGGGACCGATCTCTGTTTTGTGAAATGTGTCAATGCCTACGATGAGGCTGCCACGAGGGAGCGCAAGGAGCAGATTTTCGAGGAGCGCCGCCGGAAGGCTTTTGAACAGATCCTCGAGCAGTTCGGCCAGGGGAAAAAGGCCGCCTATCCCGAGGGCTTCTTCGGCGAAGTGAGCTTCGACGAAGCGCCGGTGGCTCTGGGGGCGGATTTCTTTGCGATCTATGAGAAGTACGCAGGTCAGTAGGGAAAGGAGAAATGCTTCGTGGTAGCACTGGAGATTGAAGATATAAAGGGGTTTACTTCCGACCTGTTTGTCGGGACAAAATTTGACTCGTTTCTTTTGAAGGAAGCCCGCTTCGTCACCTTCGCCGTCTTCGACATCGACGGGAAGGTGCGGGAGGATTATTACACCAGGGAGGAACGGGAGGAGGGAAAGATCGGCGAGTATTCGGCCTGGAGCGCCTTGAAGCCGGTGTGCTACTTCCTTATAAAAGGAAAACGGCTGCCTGGGAGCTTTAAACTGGTGTTTAAGCTCCCGCCGGCGGCCGTGGAACGTTTCTTAAGGGACCGGGGACTGCCTTTTGCGCCTGACCAGGTGGAGGGGCTGTACTTAAATATCCGCTACGAGGAGCAGCGCCTCGTCTGCGTCACGGGGACCTCAGTGCGGATGTTTACGCTGGATAAGACGCTGGAGCAGCAGTGGGATGCCGCCGCCGAAGCTTTTATCGGAGCGCAGAGGAGTTTATAAGCTCCACCATGGCCATGGGAAGGGCCTGGGTCTGCGCCATGATGGTATCAAACTCCGCGAAGTTCACCGGGCAGCTGGAGGCTCCGACCTCCACGGTGATGCCGGGAACCGGGCTAGCCATGGTTTGCATCCAGTCCTTGAGTCCGCCGCGTCCGGGGCTTCCGATGATCTGGTAGCCGCTTAAGCCGGCGGCGGTCTGGGCCATCTGATAGGAGCCGGCGGCCGCTTTGTTGTCCGCCGTATCCCAGTAGAGCACCTGCCCCATGGCGTGGTAGCTCATGCACGCGTCAAAGTCTGTATTTTTCACCAGCTGCGCCAGGGCCGCGCTCTCCGGCTCGGACAGAGGGGCGGTTCCCTTGTAGTCCGCGTAGGAGGCGTGGGAGAGCGTCTCGTTTAAGCTGGCCCAGTCTTTGTCGAAGTTGTGGTTCAGATCCACGCCGTTGGCGTTGTTTTTCCAGATGGTCAGATACTCCTCGTAGGGCAGGGTGGTGCGGTTGGACGCCACATCCAGCCCGTAGATGTTCCGGAGGTTCTGCCTAAGGCTTTCGGAGGAGAGCGCGCTCTCCCCGGACTGGCTCACGCCCACCCCGTCCGGGTTGGCCATGGGAATGAAATGGATCGCAGTGGTGCTTAACAGATCCGAGATTCGTTTCCCGTTGTAGGTGCCGGAATCGTAGGAGGCCAGAAGCTGCTCGATCTGCTTCATGGTCAGCGGAACCGTGATGTACTCGCGTCCGTGGATGGCCGACTGGATCAGCAGGCGGCGGCTGGCCTTGGGGCTTCCCACGATGATCTGGTAAATGTCCCTGCCGTCCGCGGAGCGCCCGATGGTGTTTACCGCCATGTGTTCGCCGTAGCGCCGCTCCAGGGCGCGGATGTCGTTTACCATCTGGCCGTAGGAGTATTTGTCCGTAGGCTGCACCACCGGATCGGAGATGGATTTGTAGTAGTAATTGTTGGGGTTATCCCGTACCGCCGCGCCGGGGCCCGACACTCCGGGGCCCACCTGTCCGGAGCCGGTGATGGGAGTCACGCCCGGGCCCACGGCGCCTGCGTAGGCCGGAGCAGTCGCCAGCAGAGCGGCGGCGCAGGCGATGAGAAAGCTTCGTTTCCACTGGTGTCTGAACATAGATTTCTTACCTCATTTTTATTTTCATTCTGTTTTCTGTATCATATTTTCCAGATCATTATAAAAATTGCGGAATTTAAAGTCAACGGGCTTAAACAAAATGTAAGCAAACGTAATATTTGTTAGCACTCGATAAAAACGAGTGCTAATTTTCTGTTGACATTTGAAACCTGCGGTATTAAAATACATGGTACAAGATAAAAAAAGGAGTGTTTATCATGGCAGCTAAGACAGGAAGCCTTTCAATTAACAGCGAGAATATTTTCCCGATCATCAAAAAGTGGCTCTATTCCGACCACGATATTTTCTACAGAGAGCTCGTCTCCAACGGATGCGACGCCATCACCAAGTTAAAGAAGCTGGAGCTGATGGGCGAGTACACGAAGCCCGAGGACGTGGAGTACAAGATTCTGGTGCAGGTGGATTCTAACGCGAAGACCATCACCTTCACCGATAACGGCCTGGGCATGACCGCCGACGAGGTGGAGGAGTACATCAACCAGATCGCCTTCTCCGGCGCCCAGGATTTCCTGGAGAAGTACAAGGACAAGGCCAACGAGGACCAGATCATCGGTCATTTCGGACTGGGCTTCTACTCCGCGTTCATGGTGGCCGACAAGGTGACCATCGACACGCTCTCTTACCGGGACGGCGAAAAGCCGGTGCACTGGGAGTCCGAGGGCGGCACGGAGTTTTCCATGGATGAGGGAGACAGAAGCGAGTGCGGAACCTCCATCACCCTTTACTTAAACGAGGACAGCGTGGAGTTCGCCAACGAGTACCGCGCCCGCGAGGTCATCGAGAAATATTGCGCGTTCATGCCGGTGCCGATCTTTTTGGAGAACACCGCGGCTGAGCCCCAGTACGAGACCATCGAGAAGGACGAGCTGACCGACAAGGACACCATCGTGGAGACCATCGTCGAGGAGGCGAAGACCGAGGAGAAGGAGAATGAGAACGGCGAGAAGGAGATCGTGGAGGTATCCCCGGCCAGAGAAAAGTACAAAATCTTAAAGCGCCCGGTGGCCTTAAACGAGACCCACCCGCTCTGGAACAAGCACCCCAACGAGTGCACCGAGGAGGAGTATAAGGCCTTCTACCGCAAGGTATTCATGGACTACAAGGAGCCGCTGTTCTGGATCCATCTGAACATGGACTACCCGTTCAACTTAAAGGGCATCCTCTACTTCCCGAAGATCAACCTGGAGTACGAGAGCATCGAGGGAACCATCAAGCTCTACAACAACCAGGTGTTCATCGCCGACAATATCAAAGAGGTAATTCCGGAGTTCCTGATGCTTTTAAAGGGTGTCATCGACTGCCCCGACCTGCCGCTCAACGTGTCCAGAAGCGCGCTGCAGAACGACGGCTTCGTGAAGAAGATTTCCGACTACATCACGAAGAAGGTGGCGGACAAGCTCTCCGGCATGTGCAAGACCGACCGGGAGACCTACGAGAAATACTGGGACGACATCAACCCGTTCATCAAGTTCGGCTGCTTAAAGGATGAGAAGTTCGCCGAGAAGATGAACGACTACATCATTTTCAAGAACCTGGACGGAAAATATTTAACGCTCAAGGACTGCCTGGAGGAGAACAAGGAGAAGCACGAGAACACCGTGTTCTACGTGACCGACGAGAAGGAGCAGAGCCAGTACATCAACATGTTTAAGGAGGAGGGCATCGACGCGGTCATCCTTCCCCACAACATCGACTCCCCCTTCATCAGCCAGCTGGAGCAGAAAAATGAGAACGTCAAGTTCCTGCGCATCGACGCGGAGCTGACGGACACCTTCAAGGCCGAGACCGCGGAGGATGAGGCGGAGACCTTAAAGGCCGACGGCGAGAAGCTTAAGGAGATCTTTAAGAAGGCCCTGGGCGACGACAAGCTGGAGGTGAAGCTGGAGAAGTTAAAGAACGAGAACATTTCCTCCATGATCACGGTCTCCGAGGAGAGCCGCAGAATGCAGGAGATGATGAAGATGTATAACATGTACGGCATGGATCCCTCCATGTTCGGCGGCGCCGGACAGGTGCTGGTGTTAAACGCCGGCAATCATCTGGTGCAGTACGTGTTGAACCACGGCGAGGACGGGAACACCGCGAAGATCTGCGAGCAGCTCTACGACCTGGCGCTCTTGAGCCACGGCTCCTTAAGCCCGGAGCGCATGACGAAGTTCATCGCCAGAACCAACGAGATCATGTCCATGATCGCAGGAGAATAATACGTTGAAGCTGATGGAACAAGCCTGTTCCCGCATGGGAATTGCCCTTATTGTATATCTGGTGCTGGGAGACGTCATCTCGATGACGCTCTCGGCACTTGTGCCATATTTGCCGGAAGCGATGCAGAATTATCTGGCGCTGTATCTGATCGTCTATGCTGTATCGCTGCCGGTGTTTTTGCTGTTTGCCCGCTGGGCGGCGGCCGGGGACGGCGCGATGGCTCTCCTCCCGCGCCGCCGCATGAATCTGAGGCAGTTTTTTATGACCTTCGTGATGACCATGGGCGTCGCCTACGCCTGCAATTACGTCGGCGTATTCATAAATCACTGGTTCTCCCGGTTTGCGGGCGGCAATCCGATGGACATGAATCCGGTCTACTCCGTGATGGAGCAGATGGATCCCATGTTTGCAGTCTATGTGGGAGTCCTGGGGCCCATCGCGGAGGAGATCGTCTACCGCGGCGTGGTGCTGGGGCGGCTTAAGCGGTTCGGCGAGCGGGAGGCCGTCATTTTCTCGGCGGTGGTGTTCGGCCTGATGCACGGAAATGTGTCCCAGACGCTGTACGCCACAGCCATCGGCCTGTTCCTGGGCTTTGTGGCGGTGCGCTCCGGCGGCATTCTCTACGGCTGTATTCTGCACGTGATGATCAACAGCTATTCCCTTCTTCTGTCCGCGGGGCTTAAGACGGCGGGCGCCCTGGGGGTGTCCGCGCTCTGGAAATACAGCGCGGCGGCGTTCTTTGTCACAATGTTATTTGTGGTGTTCGGCTTTAGTTTCCTGTTTAAGCTGATCCGCCACGGCAGTTTTAAGATGCGCTCGGGCGCGGGGGAGCTGGAGGCTACCGGCGGGCAGATGGCGCGGGCCATGTTTTTAAATCCCGGATTTCTGCTGTTCGCGTTCGTGTGTATGCTTTCGATTGTTAACTATTTGCTGTAACAGTTCCGCCGCTTTCGTGATCCCCCCTTGACTTTGTATGCGTCAGTTACTATAATATATAGTAATGAATACTACGTGCGGCTATGGCCGGGTTTAGGAGGCAAGCGATGACGTATAAAATTATTGGGGACAGCTGCCTGGATCTGACAGAGGAGCTGAAAAAGGACAGCCATTTTCAGATGATTCCGCTGACCCTGCAGGTGGGAGACACGCAGGTGATCGACGATGAGACCTTCGACCAGGCGGCCTTTTTAAAGCTGGTGAGGGAGAATGAGGAGTGCCCGAAGACGGCGTGCCCCTCGCCGGAGAAGTTTAAGGAGGCCTATGAGTGCGAGGCGGAGAATATTTTTGTTATCACACTCTCGGAGCATCTAAGCGGCAGTTATAATGCGGCGGTGGTGGGGAAACAGCTCTATGAGGAGGAGCACGGCCCGAAAAACATCGCGGTCATCGGCTCCGATTCCGCCTCTGCCGGGGAGCTGAATATCGCCCTGCGGATCCGGGATCTGATCGAGGCGGGGAAGAGCTTCCAGGACATCGTGGAGGACATCATGGTCTACCGCGAGGAGATGAAGACCTATTTCGTCCTCGAGTCGCTGGACACGCTCCGCAAGAACGGACGGCTCACGGGGCTGCAGGCGTTTTTCGCCACGGCTCTCAACATAAAGCCGATTATGAGCGCGGCCCACGGCGTCATCATCAAGCTGGAGCAGGCCAGGGGTATTAATAAAGCGCTGATGCGCATGACGGAGATCGCCATGAAGCACGGCGGAGACACCGCGAAAAAGCGTCTGGTCATCGCCCACTGCAACAATCCGGAGCGGGCGCAGATGGTGAAGGATGCCATGTGCCGTCTGGGAAAATTTAAGGACATCGTCATCACGGAGACAGCCGGCGTGGCCACGGTCTATGCCAACGACGGCGGCATCGTCATGACGATCTGAAGGAGTTTTGTATGAGAAGAAAAAGGAGTCGGAGGCCCTGGATGATTTTGGCGCTGCCGGCTCTTTTGCTGCTGGCGCTTCTGGCCTTCACAGTGAAAGAGCAGGGGAGCAGGGAACCGCTTGTCATCGGGGAGACGGACGGAGAAGTGGCTGCGGAGGAAACCGGTGCTCCGCTGGTGATTGACCTGGGGACGGACGGCACAGGCGGCGGGGACTCTTCCGGGGAAGATGCCGCCGGAGAAGCGGCAGGCGGTTCGTCCACCCGCCTGCTGTTTGCGGGGGATGTCCTTCTCTCCGATCACGTGTTAAACGCCTATGACCGGGCGGGAGGAATCCACGGCGTCGTGGATGAGGCCATCCGGCAGACGGTGGGGCAGGCGGACATTTTCATGGCCAATCAGGAGTTTCCCTTCAGCGAGCGGGGGACGGCGGCGGAGGACAAGCAGTTCACATTCCGCCTGCCTCTCTCCCGTGTGCCCATGATGAACGAGCTGGGGCTGGATCTGGTGACGCTGGCCAACAACCACGCGCTGGACTTCGGCGCCGACGCCCTTCTGGACACCTGCGCGGCCCTGGACGGGGCCGGGATTCTCCGCGTGGGGGCCGGAGCGAATCTGGACGAGGCCAGAGCGCCGGTCTTTATCGAGAAAAACGGGATCCGCTTCGGTTTCATCGGCGTCTCCCGCGTGATTCCGGAGGGCGGCTGGGCCGCGGGGGCTTCCCGCCCGGGGATGTTCACCACCTATGACAACAATCTCCCCCAGGTGCTGGAGGAGATTGAAACGGCCCGCGGGCTCTGCGATTATCTGATCGTGTACGTTCACTGGGGAATTGAGAGAAATACGTCGCCGGAGGAATACCAGCGGATTCTGGGGCAGAAATACATTGACGCCGGGGCGGACATGGTGATCGGCAGCCACCCCCATGTGCTGCAGGGCATCGAGTATTACAACGGCTGTCCCATCGTCTACAGCCTGGGGAACTTCGTGTTCGGCAGCTCGATCCCGAAGACCATGCTGCTGGAGGCGGAGTTTGCGGCGGGGGACACACTGTCCCCGCGGCTGCGCCTGATTCCCTGCACCTCGTCGGCGGGCTGCACCACCGCGGTGACGGATCCCGCGGCTGTGCAGGCTTTTTACAGGGAGATGGAGGGGCTGTCCTTCGGACTCACGGTGGATGAAAATGGCTGCGTCATCCCTTAGGCGGCAGGTCCATCCCCTGCCAGATTCCCCGCTCCCGCATCACGCGGGCGCAGGTATTTAAGACCTTCCGCTTGTCGGCGCTCCACCCGGGCTCGATGAGCAGCCGCCGGGGCGCGTCGCCGGTGATGCGGTGAATGACCACCGACGGCGGGAGGATGCGGATGCAGTCGCAGATCAGATTCGCGTACTCCTCCAGCGTAAATATGTGAAACGGGGCCGCTTCGTAGTAAACGGCCAGTTTTGTGCCCTTTAGGATGTGCAGGAGCTGGAGCTTGATCCCGTCGGTCCCCAGGCGTCCCAGATAATCGACGGTGGCCAGCATGTCCTCCCGGCTCTCGCCCGGAAGACCTAAAATCACGTGGGTCACCACCTCGAGCCCCGCATTTTTCAGACGGTAAAATGCGTCCTCGAAGCAGGAGAGGGGATAGCCTCTCTGTATCAGTTCTGCGGTATCCGGGCGGATGGTCTGGAGCCCCAGCTCCACCCAGACCGGTTTTTCTTCGTTCAGCCGCCGGAGCAGCTTCACGGTTTCTGGCGGCAGGCAGTCCGGCCGGGTGGCCACCGAGAGCACCGCCACGTCGGGATGGCGGATGGCTTCGGTGAACAGCATTTCCAGGTAATCGACGGGGGCGTAGGTGTTGGTGTAGGACTGAAAGTAGGCGATATATTTCCCCGAGGAAATCTTTCGCGCCACCCGTGCCTTGGCGTCTTCGATCTGCTGTGTGACTGAGGTTTTCCGCCGCTCGGCGAAATCCCCGGAGCCGCCTTCGCTGCAGAAAATGCAGCCGCCGGTTCCCAGCGTGCCGTCCCGGTTGGGGCAGGTCATGCCCCCGTCCAGGGCCAGCTTGTAGATCTTTTCCCCGAAGCGCTGCTTCAGATGTTCATTCAGTGAATAGTAGGGCTTATCGCCCCAACGGGTCTGTCGTTCCATCGGCTACTCCAGCGCGGACTCGATGTCGGCGGTGGTCACCAGCGCGTCCCTCTGCAGGTACTGGACCGCCTTCAGCGCGTAGCGGTGAGCCTCCTCGCTGGAGCCGGCCACGGCGTCCGTCACCACGCGGATAAAATAGTCGTGCTGATGGGCGTCCACGGCGGTGTAGTGGATGCACACGTCGGTCAGCCCGCCGATCAGGTAGAGCGTGTCCACATGCAGTCCCTTCAGAAGGATCTCCAGATCCGTGCCGAAGAACGCGCTGTAGCGCCGTTTGGAGATGAGGTAGTCGCCCGCCGCCGGATAGGTGAGCGCGGCGTAGTCTGTATCCGGGGAGGTCTCGATGCAGTGCACGCTCTCCGAGCCGTCCAGCTCACGGCCGAAATCCACCATGTCCGGCCGGTGGACCTCCTTGATCTGTACGACGGGCAGCCCTTTCGCGCGGAACACGTCGATCACCCGTCTGGCATTGCGGATGCAGGCCCACTCCGGGGCGTCGAAATTATTCTCGTTCATATCTTTGAAATCCTCCTGCTGGATGTCGATGACCAGCAGAGCGCTTTTTTCCTCGATGTTCATAAATCGGATTCCTTTCCTGTTCATATGCTAAAAAATAGCGCCAGCGCCTCTGTCTTCAACGGCCTGACGACAGAAAGCCCGACGCCCGGTTTCCTGCCCGGCGGCGGGAAACCTTTGCGGCAGTCTTGCGGGAGACTTCGCCGGATATTCAGCAAGTGTTCATGTTATATTATACCACGCCCGTCCAGATAAATCCACCGGATTCACTGAAAAACGGAAATGCCCGCTTGAGCCCTCCTGCCCTTTATGCTATAATATGAGCACTTAGTGAGGTATACTGTAGTTTAAAATAAGGGGTTCAAGGGAGGAAAAAAGATGACGGTCAACGAGACATACGAGATACTGAAATCCGACAAGGCCTGCGCACTGATGGAGAAGCTCTACGGCGCGGCGGCTAAGGAGAATAAAGCACGCTACGAGGCGGTGGTGAAGGGACTGACCGAAGCTTACGGCGACGGCGATGTGGTGCTTTTCAGCTCTCCGGGAAGAACGGAGATCAGCGGAAACCACACGGACCACAACCACGGAAAGATCCTGGCGGGGAGCATTAACCTGGACTGCGTGGCGGCGGCCAGAAGGACGGACACCGGCGTCATCCGCATCATCAGCGAGACGTTTAACCAGGACTTCCAGTTTTCTGTAGATGATTTAAAGCCCAGCGCCAGCATGGCGGGCACGGTGGATCTGACCAAGGGCCTGATCGCCGGCTTTAAGGAGAAGGGATACTGCGTGGGAGGCTTCGACGCCTACATCACCAGCAACGTCATCAGCGCGGCGGGCGTCAGCTCCTCCGCGGCCTACGAGATGCTCATCTGTTCCATGGTGAACTATCTCTACAACGACGGCGCCATCGACGTGGTGACCTACGCCCACATCGGAAAATACGCGGAGAACGTGTACTGGAACAAGGCGTCCGGTCTGTTGGACCAGATGGCCTGCGCGGTCGGCGGCCTTATCACCATCGACTTCAAGAATCCGGCGGCTCCGGCGGTGGAGCAGGTGGACTTCGACTTCGGCGCGCAGAATCACAGCCTCATCATCGTGAACACGGGAAAGGGACATGCGGATCTGAGCGAGGACTATTCCTCGATTCCTCTGGAGATGCGCAGGGTGGCCGGCTGTTTCGGCAAGGAGGTCTGCGCTGAGATCACGGAGGAGGAGCTCATAGAGAATCTGGCGGCGGTCCGCCAGCAGGCGGGAGACCGTTCCGTGATGCGCGCGCTTCATTTCTTCGAGGAGAACAAGAGAGTGGAGTCCATGGTGGCTGCCCTCCGAGCGGGAGATTTCGACACATTCCTCAAGGGAATCACCGCCTCCGGCAATTCCTCCTGGAAATGGCTTCAGAACTGCTACACCACAGCCGATGTGCAGGAGCAGGGCATCAGCGTGGCCCTGGCGCTCACCGAGCTGTTCATCGGGACGAAGGGCAGAGGCGCCTGCCGCGTGCACGGCGGCGGATTTGCCGGCGTCATCATGGCCATGCTCCCCAACGATCTGGTGGATGAGTATATTGCATACATAGAAAAGGCCATCGGAGCGGGCAATGCGTACCGCATGAGCATCCGTCCCTATGGCGCGGTCTGTGTGAATGAGCTTTTGAAGTAAGCATCAGTCTTCGGAAAAATACTGCGGTGCGGCCTTCATCACCTTGGAGAAAAATGACTTAAAGTAGGACAGATGATCCCCGTAAAAGCTCTCTAAGTCGAAGGAGGCCATGCCGCCCAGCAGAAGATATTCGTAGAGCTGCCGGTGCTGTTTGTGGATGTGCTTTAAATCCTGGACTTCGTAGACGGAGCCCTGGTAGCGTATCCTGTCATAGTGGGAGCAGACATTTTTCATGGCTGTCCAGAGCAGAGGCTTCTGTGCCGTCTGATAGGCGAGATAGTGGAGATGGTCGTCCAGATGGATGAACTGATCGATGCTGATTCCCTTATCGGAGTACAGGAGATCCTCGGTCTCCTGGATGGTCTTTTTCATTTCTTTTAAAAATTCCACCGGCGCGCTTCCGGCGATCTGCCGGTAGATGGCGGGCTCGACGGTGGAGCGCAGGAATACCCCCTCGCGGATGTGCTTCAGGCTTATGAGGGATACATAGGAACCGCTCTGGGGAACGATATCCACCAGATACTCGGATTTCAGCATGGTCAGCGCCTCGTGGACCGGGGTGCGGCTGACGCTTAACTGCTCACAGATCTCGGCTTCGCTTAAGGCTTCGCCCGGCTCCAGCCCGAATGTCATGATATTGTAGCGCAGAACCCGGTAGGCGTACTCCCTGTTGTTTTCCTTCGGCTGCCGGCCGATAATCGTGAGTGTATTCATGCACAGTTCCTCCTGTCGGTCTGATGTTAGAAAAAATACCTGGCGCCGTTGTGAAGCGCCAGGTATGAAACGTCGGTCTTACTTTTTCTCTGCGTCCAGCTTGTCCAGCATATCCCAGATGCCCAGGATATACATGATACCCAGTGCGCGGTCGTAAAGGCCATAACCCGGGCGCACATTGCCGGCCTTCTCACCCCAGAGGTGACGTCCATGGTCGGGACGGATGTAGCCCTCGAAACCGCCGTCGTGATAAGCCTTGACGATATCCAGGATACCGGTGTCGCCGTCGCAGTCACGGTGGGAGGTCTCGGAGAAGTCTCCGTTCTCAAAGTGCTTTACGTTGCGGATGTGTGCAAACGCGATGCGGTCGCAGTGCTTGCGTACGATCTCAGCCACGTTGTTGTTCGGATTCGCGTTCAGACTGCCGGAGCATAAGGACAGGCAGTTGTACGGATCGTCAACCATGGAGAGGAAGCGGTCAACGCTCTCTGCGTCCACGATCAGACGGGGAAGTCCGAAGATATCCCACGGCGGATCATCCGGATGAATGGCCATCTTGATGTCGCACTCGTGACATACAGGCATCAGCTTCTCAAGGAAATACTTGAGGTTCTCCCACAGTACCTCCTTTGTCACAGGCTTGTAAGCCTCGAAGAGCTCGTCTAAGCGGGCCATACGCTCCGGCTCCCAGCCGGGGAAGGTCATGCCATTCAGATTCTTTAAGATGTAATCCGCCATCTCCTTCGGATCGTCCTGAATCATCGCTTTCTCATAGTAGAGAGCGGAGGAGCCGTCCGGAAGCGGGTGGAACAGATCGGTTCTGGTCCAGTCGAATACGGGCATAAAGTTGTAGCAGATTACCTTTACGCCGAACTCGCTTAAATTGCGGATGGTCTGAATGTAGTTCTCGATGTACTTGTCGCGGGTCGGAAGGCCGATCTTGATGTCGTCGTGAACGTTCACGGACTCCACCACGTCCATGTTGAAGCCGTAAGGCTCAAGCTGCGCCTTCACCTCGGCGATCTCGTCTTTCTCCCAGATTTCGCCGGGCTGCTTGTGATGAAGCGCCCACACGATGCTGGTCACGCCGGGGATCTGCTTAATGTCGGACAGGGAAATCTTGTCGTTGCCCTCGCCATACCAGCGAAAACCCATTTGCATACCCATAGGTGTCATTCTCCTTTCATATTTTTGTAATCTAATATATTACTATGTGACTAACATATCACAAGTGGAGGGAAAATACAAGCGAAAGTTCGGGAAAAGCGCAGAATCGTTGTCATTATGCATAAAAATGAAAAATTTAATAAATAAGAAGTATTTTTTTTATATAAAATACATTGACATATCAGTGGCGGAATGCTATCGTATTTCATAGATAAACTAATATTTCAGAAAGGGATGGGGTTTCAGAGATGAAATTAAATCGCAAGGAACTGGAAAACAGAGCGGCATGGGAGGCCGCAGGATTTGCTTTACCGCAGTTTGACATCGACGCGGTGACAAAGCAGACGAAGGAGCATCCGAAGTGGATCCACATGGGAGCCGGCAATATTTTCCGCGCGTTCACGGCCAACGTTCAGCAGAACATCTTAAATGCAGGCAAGAGCGACACCGGAATTATCGCGGCCGAGGGCTTCGACTACGAGATCATCGAGAAGATGTATAAGCCCCACGACAACTTAGGCGTGGTGGTTACCCTGAAGGCGGACGGCAGCATCGACAAGACCGTGGTGGCCAGCATCGTGGAGTCTCTGGCGTTAAATCCCGACTCCGACGCGGAGTGGACCCGCTTAAAAGAGATCTTTACGAGCCCGGATCTCCAGATGGTCAGCTTCACCATCACCGAGAAGGGTTACAACTTATTCGACGCCGCAGGCAACTACTATGCCAACGTGCAGGCCGATTTCGAGGCCGGCCCGGAGAAGCCCGGCAGCTACATCGGCAAGGTGGCGTCCTTACTCTACACCAGATACCAGGCCGGCAAGATTCCGGTGGCCATGGTCAGCATGGACAACTGCTCCCACAACGGAGACAAGCTGTTCGGTGCGGTTGAGGCCTACGCAAAGCACTGGACCGAGAACGGAAAGGCAGACAAGGGCTTCTACGACTACATCTGCAATCCGGAGACCGTCTCCTTCCCGTGGAGCATGATCGACAAGATCACTCCCAGACCCGACGCTACTGTGAAGCAGATGCTTGAGGACAGCGGCTTCGAGGATGTGGAGACTGTGATCACCTCCAAGAACACCTACGTGGCTACCTTCGTGAACGCAGAGGAGCCCCAGTATCTCGTCATCGAGGACAAGTTCCCCAACGGACGTCCGAACCTGGACGAGGGCGGCATCATCTACACCGACCGCGAGACCGTGGACAAGGTGGAGAAGATGAAGGTCTGCACCTGCTTAAACCCGCTGCACACCGCTCTGGCCGTGTACGGCTGCCTGCTGGACTACACCCTTATTTATAAGGAGATGCAGGATCCGCAGTTAAAGAGACTGGTGGAGATCATCGGCTACGAGGAGGGACTTCCGGTTGTGGTTGATCCCGGTATCATCCGTCCGAAGGATTTCATCGACGAGGTTTTACAGAAGCGCGTGACCAACCCGTTCATGCCCGACGCTCCGCAGCGTATAGCCACCGACACCTCCCAGAAGCTGGGCATCCGTTTCGGCGAGACCATCAAGGCATACGTGGCGAGACCGGATCTGGACGTGAAGGATTTAAAGCTCATTCCGCTGGTACTGGCCGGCTGGTGCCGTTACCTTATGGGCGTGGACGACAGGGGAGAGGCCATGGAGTTAAGCTCCGATCCGCTGCTTGAGGTGGTTCGCCCCTACCTGGCAAATGTAAAGCTGGGCGAGGTGAGAGACTTCCACGAGGACTTACAGCCGATCCTCTCCAACGACAAGATCTTCGCAGTGAACCTCTACGAGGTAGGTCTCGGCGAGACCGTGGAGAACTACTTCAAGGAGCTGGTGGCAGGCCCTGGCGCTGTGCGCGCAACGCTTGAGAAGTACGTGAAGTAATCAGATAGAATCATAAAGCCATCCGGCTGGACTTGATGAATCGGGCCCTCCCGTTTATAATGGTCGTAGACGACCTTGTAGACGGGAGGGCTTTTTGTATGGAAAATCAGACGCTTGGCCAGAAGGCGGTCGAGGAGATCATAGAGCTGATCAAAGAGAAAAATTATGCGCCGGGGGATAAGCTCCCCACGGAGAAGGAACTGTCAGAGCTTTTGGGCGTCAGCCGGAACATGGTGCGGGAGGCCCTCAGGGTGCTGGTGAGCCGCAACCTGGTGACCATCCGGCAGGGGGCGGGCACCTTTCTCTCGGACAAGGCCGGGGTGGTGGACGACCCCTTCGGCTTCAGCTTCGTGGAGGACAAGGAGAAGCTGACCGCCGACCTGTTGCAGATCCGCGCCATCCTGGAGCCGGACATCGCGGCCCTGGCGGCGGAGAACGCCACCGACAGCGAGATCGGGGAGCTCTGCGAGGTGCTTTTAAGGCTGGAGGAGAGGATGATGAGGCGGGAGAACTACGCGGAGCTGGACACGGAATTTCACACGAAGATTGCCGACTGCACTCATAATATGGTGATGTCCAATCTGATTCCGGTGATCGCCGGCGGCGTCCGGGTGTTCGCCCACAACGTGGGGAGCGTGGAGTTTGAGCAGACGCTCAAATCCCACCGGGCTATATTTGAGGCCATAAAAGGGCGGCGTCCCGTGGAGGCCAGCCGGGCCATGCTCTATCACATTCTGTATAACAACAACCGGTATCTGGAGGATCTGGAAAAGAGGGAGTAATTCATCCAATGAATTACTCCCTCTTTTGCTCGGCGGCCCGTGAGCGGGAGGAAACGGCGGACGTTCTGACAGACTGCGGTAAAATTCGTAAATTTCTGATAAAAATACTCTTGCTTATGGCAGAGGAACGTGCTACAATCAGAATATATTTGTTGGATGAATTTCGAGAACTGCCGCGAGGCGGATCCCGGAGAGACGATTGTTTACGAGGTGACAGGATGAACAAAGTGTATGATGTGCTGATTATCGGCGGCGGCGTTGTGGGCAGCGCCATCGCCAGGGAGATGGCCAGGAACAAGCTGTCCATCGGTGTGCTGGAGAAGAACCTGGACGTCTGTTATGAGACCAGCGGCAGAAATTCCGGCGTGGTTCACGGCGGTTTCGCTTACGACCCGGGTACCTTAAAGGCGGCCTGCTGCGTGGAGGGAAATATAGGATTTGACCAGCTGGCCGGGGAGCTGGACATCCCGTTTTCCCGCTGCGGAAAGGTGCTGGTGGGAAACACGGAGGAGGATATGGCCACGCTCAAGAGGACCATCGAGCAGGGCAGGGTGAACGGCGCCAGGGATCTGCGTCTCATCGACAAGGAGGAGCTGCACCGCCTGGTGCCGGCCGTGGTGGGAGAGTTTGCCATGTTTTCTCCCAACAGCGGCATCGTGGATCCCTTCAAGTACACCATTGCGCTGGCGGAGAACGCGGTGCAGAACGGCGTGGAGTATTTCTTCGACCACGAGGTGACGGACATCCATTACAACGACGAGGAGATCTATGAGATCACCACGACCCACGGCGTGTTTAAGACCCGCTGGGTGGTGAACAGCGCAGGGCTGGGGTGCGGGAAGATTTCCGAGATGCTGGGGATCAGGGGCTACCGCGTGATCGGCTCCAAGGGCGACTACATCATTCTGGATAAGCGGACAGGCCCGCTTCTCCCGATGCCGGTGTACCCGGTTCCCAGCAACACCTACATGGGTATCCACGTGACTAACACCACCGACGGGAACGTCATCGTCGGCCCCAACGCGGAGCTGGTCACCGACTTCACCTACTACGGCGTGCCCCAGGAGAACATGGACTATCTGGCGGAGAGCGCCTCCGAGCTGTGGCCCTGCATTAAGAAGGGCGACTATATCCGCAATTACTCCGGCATCCTGCCGAAGTGGGTGGATGAAAACGGCGTAATCCAGGATTTTAAGATCGAGATGCGGGAGGATCTGGCGCCCCACGCCATCAACCTGGTGGGCATCGAATCACCGGGCCTCACCGGCGCGGTGCCCATCGCGCGGCGCGTGGTGCGCATGATGGCCGAGCAGGAGGAGCTTACGCCCAACCCGGACTTCAATCCCAGGAGAAAGGGCATCGCCCGCTTCGCCGAGGCGTCCGAGGAGGAGCAGAAGCGGCTCATCGAGGAGAATCCGGACTACGGCGAGCTGATCTGCCGCTGTGAGAAGGTGACGAAGGCGGAGATCCTTCAGGCGATCCACAATCCCCTCGGCGTGCACACACTGGTGGGCATCAAGTACAGGACCAGGGCCATGATGGGGCGCTGCCAGGGCGGGTACTGTCAGATGCGCGTGGCGGAGATGATCGAGAAGGAGCTTGGCATTCCGAAGACAGAGCTTCAGTACGCGAGAAAAGGGTCGTACCTGTTCACAGGCGACGTCCGGGAGGAGGTATAGACGATGAAAAAGGTTGACGTGCTCATCGTGGGCGGAGGCCCGGCGGGACTGGCGGCCGCGGTGGAGCTTTACAGGAAAAATATTAGGAACATTCTGATCGTGGAGAGAGAGAATCACCTGGGCGGCATTCTGAAACAGTGCATCCACGACGGCTTCGGTCTGACCCGGTTCGGCGAGACCTTATCCGGGCCGGAGTATGCGAAGCGGTTCATCGACCAGGTGGAGGAGCTTCAGATTCCCTATCTCACCGACGCGGCTGTGACCGGCATAAGCGGCGATAAGGTGGTGACCGTGGTTTCCAGAAATGGCCTTGAGAAGTACCAGGCGAAGGCCGTGATTCTCACCATGGGCTGCCGCGAGCGCACCAGAGGGGCGCTGGGAATCCCCGGCGAGCGCCCGGCGGGCGTGTTCACCGCCGGCGTGGCCCAGTCCTACATAAACCTGCACAATACCATGGTGGGGAAAGAGGTCGTGATTCTGGGCTCCGGCGACATCGGGATGATCATGGCCCGCCGGATGACGCTGGAGGGCGCCCACGTGAAGGCGGTCTTCGAGATCATGCCCTATCCCAGCGGACTTCCGAGAAACATCGAGCAGTGTCTGAATGACTACGGCATTCCGCTGTATTTAAGCCACACCGTGACCAACATCCACGGCAAGACCCGGCTGGAGGGGATCACGGTATCGAAAGTAGATGAGAATTTGAAGCCGGTTCCGGGGACCGAGCAGGAGATCGCCTGCGATACGCTGATCCTGTCGGTGGGACTGATTCCGGAAAATGAGCTCTCCATCGACGCGGGCGTGGAACTGGATCCCCGCACCAGGGGCGCGGTGGTGGACGAGAATTTCCAGACCAGCGTGCCGGGCATTTTTGCCGCCGGAAACGTGCTCCACGTCCACGACCTGGTGGATTTCGTTTCCATGGAGGCGGAGAGCCTGGCGGACAGCGCGGCCGCTTATATCGAAAACGGCGGCTTCGCTTCCTGCGGCCTTTTGGTAAAGGCCGGCGAGGGAATCGGCCACACGATTCCGCAGAAGATCAGCGGGACGAAGGACATCACGCTCTCCATGCGCCCCAGCCGGCAGTTTAAGGATGCGGCGGTGGCGGTGAGCCAGAATGGAACCGTGATCGCCAGAAAGAAGATGAAGAAGGCCATTCCCGCCGAGATGATTGAGCTTCCCATTAAAAAGGAAACGCTGTCTGACAAGGGAGATCTGGAGGTGAGCATCGAATGCTGAGAGAAATGACATGTATCGTCTGCCCCAACGGCTGTGATCTGGAAATCGAGGTGGAGGACGGAAAGGTGCTGTCCGTGAAGGGCGCGCTCTGCAGGCGGGGCGAGGCCTACGCGGAGCAGGAGATCACCGACCCCAGAAGAAATATCGCCACGTCGGTGCTGGTTGACGGCGGGGAGCTTCCGCTGGCCAGCGTTCGGCTGACGGCCCCGATCCCCAAGGCGCGGATTTTCGACGCCATGGGGGAGATCAGGAAGGTGAAGCTGACCGCTCCGGTGGAGGCCGGGACGAAGGTGATCGGAAACCTCTTGGGACTGGGCGTGGATGTGATCGTGACGAAGGATGTGGGCGCCCGGGGGTGACTGGGCGATTATGCAATTTGCCCATAGAAGACGGACGGCATTGGGAGATATGCCGTCCGTTTTGTGCGTATTGATGAAAAATATTCTTTATACTTGATAAAAATTGTCCAGAATGGTATATTGGACTTACAGAAGAAGACAGGGGGTAGGGTGTAATGATTACCAGGGAGACCGACTACGCGCTGCGGCTGCTGCGCACGCTGCAGGACGGAAAGCGGCACACGGCGTCAGAGGCGGCAGAGCGGGAGATGGTGCCTTCATCGTTCGCTTATAAGATCCTAAAGAAGCTGGCCAGGGCCGGCTTTGTGGAGATTATCCGCGGGACGGACGGAGGCTGCCGGCTGACGGCGGATCTGGGAAAGGTTACGCTCTATGACCTGATGATGGCGATGGGAGAGAACTGCCGGCTGAGCAGCTGCATGGATCCAGGGTATTCCTGTGCGTGGAGGCTCAGACACGGAGGCTGTTCGGTTCACTGCCATCTGGCGGATATTCAGAACACGCTCAATGAGGAGCTTAGGGCCCACACGCTGGAGAGCATTCTGGCCCCGTCTTCCTGAATTTTTTTACCATAAAAGTGGATAAAATTTATCCAGATTAAAAAGAAAAGGAGGTAGAAGTATGTTGTTTCAAACGACCCAGGCCCATGAGGAGCTGCGCGCCAGAATCAGGGCCTTTGCCGAGACTGAGGTGAAGCCGATTGCATTCTCTCTGGATCAGGCCAACGAATTTCCCGCCGACGCGGTGAAAAAACTGGGAGAGATGGGGCTGATGGGGATTCCCTATCCGAAGGAGTACGGCGGCGCGGGGCTGGATGTCATCAGCTACGCCATCGCGGTGGAGGAGCTGGCCCGTGTGGACGGCGGTACGGGAGTGATTCTCTCGGCCCATGTGTCTCTGGGCTCCTGGCCGATTTTTGCCTACGGCACGGAGGAGCAGAAGCAGAAGTATCTGGTGCCTCTGGCCAGGGGAGAGAAGATCGGCGCCTTCGGACTGACGGAGCCCAATGCGGGCTCAGACGCCGGCGGAACCGAGACCATCGCTGTGGACAAGGGCGACCATTATCTGCTGAACGGCGGTAAAATTTTCATCACCAACGCCCCGAAGGCCGACACCTACGTGGTTTTTGCCGTGACCACGCCCGATATCGGAACGCGCGGTATTTCTGCCTTCATCGTGGAAAAAGGATGGAAGGGCTTCGAGTTCGGGGATCACTATGACAAGATGGGAATCCGTTCCTCCTCGACGGCGGAGCTGATATTTAACGATGTGAAGGTTCCCAAGGAGAACCTGCTGGGAAAAGAGGGCGAGGGCTTTAAGATTGCCATGGCCACGCTGGACGGCGGAAGAATCGGCATCGCGGCCCAGGCGCTGGGAATCGCCCAGGGAGCCTTCGAGGCGGCGCTGGAGTATTCCAAAGAGAGAGTACAGTTTGGCAAGCCGATTGCGGCCCAGCAGTCGCTGGCGTTCAAGCTGGCGGACATGGCGACAAAGCTGCGCTGCGCCCGTTTCCTTATTTACTCCGCGGCGGAGCTCAAGGAGTACCACGAGCCGTACGGCATGGAATCGGCGATGGCGAAGATGTATGCTTCGGATATTGCCCTGGAGGTCACCAACGACGCCGTGCAGATCTTCGGCGGCACCGGGTTCCTCAAGGGAATGGATGTGGAGCGCATGTACCGGGATGCCAAGATTACGACGATTTATGAGGGCACCAACGAGATCCAGCGCGTGGTGATCTCCTCCCATCTGATTGGAAAGCTTGCGAAGGACAGCGCCGGAACCAGCCGTTCCGTGGCAAAGAAGCCGGCTCCCATCACCGGCGTGCGCAAACGCCAGATCTTCCGGGAGGGCGAGGCGAAGGATAAGGTGGCGGCCCTGGTGGAGGCGCTGGAGAAGCAGGGCCACGACTTCACGGTGGGTATCCCCATCGACACGCCGATCAACCAGGCGGAGCGGGTGGTTTCCGCGGGAAAAGGCATCGGGGACAAGAAAAATATGAAGCTGATCGAGGATCTGGCCCGCGCGGCCGGCGCTGCCATTGGTTCCTCGCGCCCGGTGGCCGAGACGCTCAAATACGTGCCGTTGAACCGATATGTGGGAATGTCCGGGCAGAAATTTACCGGAAACCTGTATATTGCCTGCGGTATTTCCGGCGCCAGCCAGCATTTAAAGGGCATCAAGGACGCCTCGACCATTGTGGCGATCAACAAGAATGCCAACGCGCCGATTTTCAAAAACTGCGATTACGGGATTGTGGGCGATGTGAATGAGATTCTTCCCCTGCTGACGGAGGCTCTGGATCGGGGCGAAAAGCAGCCGGCGCCGCCCATGGTGAAGATGAAACGCCCGCCGGTACCGAAGCCCGAGCCCATCGGCAGCCGGTACGTCTGCGGCGGCTGCGGCTACGAGTACATCCCCGAGCTGGGAGACGAGGATTCGGATATCGCCCCCGGCACCCTGTTTGAGAAGCTGCCGGAGGACTGGGTCTGCCCGGAGTGCGCGGAAGGGAAAGACCAGTTTATTAAAGCCTGACGAGAGGAGGAATTATAATGTATTGTACACGCAAGGTAACGGAAGACCTTTACTGGATTGGGGCCAACGATCACCGGCTTCACCTGTTTGAAAATATTCATCCCATCCCCCGGGGAGTGAGCTACAACGCGTATCTTCTGCTGGACGAGCAGACGGTGCTCTTTGACACGGTGGACTGGTCGGCCTACCGGCAGCTTGAGGAGAATCTGGACCATCTTCTGGACGGGCGCGAGCTGGACTGGCTGGTGGTCAACCATATGGAGCCCGATCATGGAGCCAGCGTGGAGCAGATTCTCCGCCGCTATCCCAACGTGAAGGTGATCTCCACGGAGAAATCCTTTATGTTTATGCGTCAGTTCGGCTTCCACCCCGACAGCCATGAGTGCCGTATCGTGGCGGAGGGGGACACCCACTGCTTTGGAAAACACACGGTGATGTTCGTGGGCGCGCCCATGGTTCACTGGCCTGAGGCCATGGTCACCTTTGACACGACCAACGGAGTTCTCTTCTCCGCAGATGCCTTTGGCTCATTCATCGCCCTGGACGGAAAGCTCTTCGCGGACGAGGTGGATTTCGACCGCGACTGGCTGGACGAGGCGCGCCGCTATCTGACGAACATCGTGGGAAAGTACGGGCCGCATATCCAGCTCCTGTTAGGCAAGGCGGCCGGCATTCTGGATCAGATTAAATACATCTGTCCGCTGCACGGCCCCGTGTGGAGGGAAAATCTGGGATATTTTATCGACAAGTACGACAAATGGAGCCGCTACGAGCCGGAGGTGAAAGGCGTTATGATCGCCTACGCCTCCATGTACGGCAACACCGAGGCGGCCGCCCAGGCGCTGGCTGCAAAGCTGTGCGAGAAGGGAATTACCGATGTGGCGGTGTACGACGTGTCCAACACCCACGTGTCCTACCTGATTTCCGAGGCTTTTAAATACAGCCACATCGTGCTGGCCTCCGTCACCTATAACCTGGGGATTTATCCGGTAATGAAGAATTTCCTGGAGGACATGAAGGCGCTCAACATGCAGAACCGGACGTTCGCGCTGATCGAGAATGGCTCCTGGGCCTGCAAGTCCGGGGACCTCATGCAGAAATTCATCGATGAGGAAATGAAGAACATGACGGTTCTGAACGAACGTCTGAGCATGGCTTCGTCCCTGTCCGGTGATAAGGCGGCGGAACTGGAAACGCTGGCGGATGCCCTGGCTGAGTCGGTTCGGACGGCATAAATAGGACGGCCAGCCATTTCTCTACTTCCTCTTGACTTGCCACCATGAAGGTGATAGGATAAGTACAATGGTTCGGACACATGATCTGGATTTGATGCGGCGAAAGAAACACTATATGTAGTGATGGCGCAAATATACGAGAGAAGCCAAGAAGGAGGAAACGATTTGAAAGTCAGTGAGATCAGAGTGATAAAAAAGGACGGCACGAAGGAGGATTTCAACGTCCAGAAGGTGGTTGTCGCGGTGAACAAGTCTGCCAACCGGGCGATGATCACATTTTCCCAGGCAGAGTTAAACTTCATCTGCCAGTTTGTGGAGGAGAAGGCGGAGTCCCTGGGCGTGAGCGAGATCCCGATCGCCCAGATGCACAACCTGGTGGAGGGCGCCCTGGAGAAGGTGAATCCCCAGGTGGCTAAAAGCTACCGCGACTACCGCAACTACAAGCAGGATTTCGTGCAGATGCTGGACGAGGTCTACAAGAAGAGCCAGTCCATCATGTATATCGGCGACAAGGAGAACAGCAACACCGACAGCGCCCTGGTCTCCACCAAGAGAAGCCTGATTTTCAACGAACTTAACAAATCCCTGTACCAGAAGTTCTTCATGACCGTGGAGGAGCTGCAGGCCTGCCGGGAGGGATATATCTACATCCACGACATGTCTGCCCGCCGCGACACCATGAACTGCTGCCTGTTCGACGTCAACAGCGTGCTCACCGGCGGCTTCGAGATGGGAAATCTCTGGTACAACGAGCCCAAGACCCTGGACGTGGCCTTCGACGTCATCGGCGACATCGTCTTAAGCGCCGCCAGCCAGCAGTACGGCGGCTTTACGGTTCCCAGCGTGGAGGAGATTCTGGCTCCCTACGCGGAGAAATCCTACGAAAAATACATTGACAAATACACCTCCCTGGGCCTGGATGAGGACCGGGCGAAGGACGTGGCATGGCAGGACGTGCAGCGCGACATGGAGCAGGGCTTCCAGGGCTGGGAGTACAAGTTTAACTCCGTCTCCTCCAGCCGCGGCGACTACCCGTTCATCACCATGACCGCCGGCACAGGCACCAGCCGTTTTGCAAAAATGGCCACCATCACCATGCTGGATGTCCGGAGAAAGGGGCAGGGAAAGAAAGACCACAAAAAGCCGGTGCTGTTCCCGAAGATCGTGTTCCTCTACGACGAGAACCTCCACGGCCCGGGCGGCGAGCTGGAGGACGTATTCGAGGCGGGCATCCGCTGCTCCAGCAAGACCATGTATCCCGACTGGCTGTCGCTGACCGGAAAGGGCTACATCGCCAGCATGTATAAGCAGTACGGGAAGATCATTTCCCCCATGGGCTGCCGCGCGTTCCTCTCCCCCTGGTACGAGAGAGGAGGAATGTATCCGGCGGACGCCGAGGACTCCCCCGTGTTTGTGGGGCGCTTCAACATCGGCGTGGTGAGCCTGCACCTTCCCATGATTCTGGCGAAGGCGAGACAGGAGAGCAGGGATTTCTACGAGGTTCTGGACTACTACCTGGAGCTCATACGAAAAATACACATAAGGACTTACGCGTACCTGGGCGAGATGCGCGCCTCCACCAATCCCCTGGCCTACTGCGAGGGCGGCTTCTACGGCGGGCATCTGGGGCTGCACGACAAGATCAAGCCGCTCCTTAAGACGGCCACGGCTTCCTTCGGTATCACTGCGTTTAACGAGCTGCAGCAGCTCTACAACGGCAAATCCCTGGTGCAGGACGGCCAGTTCGCCCTGGAGGTGCTGGAGCACATTAATAAGAAGATCGAGGAGTTCAAGAAGGAGGACGGCAATCTCTACGCCATCTACGCCACCCCGGCGGAGAACCTCTGCGGACTGCAGGTGAAGCAGTTCAGAAAGAAGTACGGCATCGTGGAGAATGTCTCCGACCGCGAGTACGTCAGCAACGGCTTCCACTGCCACGTGACCGAGGATATCACCCCGATCCAGAAGCAGGATCTGGAGTACCGTTTCTGGGAGCTCTCCAACGGCGGAAAGATCCAGTACGTGAAATATCCCATCGATTATAACATAGAAGCGATTAAGACGCTGGTGCGCCGCGCCATGGACATGGGCTTTTACGAGGGCGTCAACCTGTCCTTAGCCTACTGCGACGACTGCGGTCACCAGGAGCTGGAGATGGATGTGTGCCCGAAATGCGGCAGCCGAAATCTGACGAAGATCGACCGGATGAACGGCTATCTCTCCTATTCCCGCGTCAAAGGCGATACCAGGCTCAACGACGCCAAGATGGCGGAGATCGCCGAGAGAAAATCCATGTAGAAACGGAGCAGTTACATTTATGCGCTATCACAATATAACAAAGGACGACATGCTCAACGGAGAGGGGCTGCGCACGGTGCTGTGGGTGGCCGGCTGCAATCACAACTGCAAAGGCTGTCACAATCCCATCACCTGGGATATCCGGGGTGGAATCCCCTTCGACGAGGCCGCGAAGGAGGAGCTGTTTGAGCAGCTGGAAAAGCCATATATCTCCGGCGTGACCTTAAGCGGCGGGGATCCTCTGCACCCGGCCAACCGGGAGGACATAGGGGCGCTCATCGACGAGATCTGCGCCCGTTTCCCCAACAAGACCATCTGGCTGTACACCGGCTACGACTGGGAGGCGGTCTGTGACCTGCCGCTCATCCGCAAGGTGGACGTGGTGGTGGACGGCGAGTTTGTGGAGGCGTTAAAGGACGCGAAGCTCCACTGGCGGGGCAGCTCCAACCAGCGGGTCATCGATGTGCAGAGAAGCCTTCTGACGGGACGCGTGGAGCTGCACACCCGTTAAGAAAGCGTTATCGGCCGCAAAAATTCTTAACAGCTTTTTAATTTTTCTTAACGGCTTCTTAACACCCTATCGCTGATGGATTTTGTTGTTTTTTGTAGGGACCATGGAAAATAGACCTATCAAAACGTAGGAGGGTATAACAATGACAACAATTTCACTCGACATGTACCAGGCAATCGCCCTCGCGGCGCTTGTATACTGTCTGGGAGTGGTGCTTGTGAAGAAGCTTCCGTTCCTCAGCAAGTACTGTATCCCGATCCCTGTTGCGGGCGGTATCGTGTTCGCTCTGGTACACCTGGTACTTTACTCTGCCGGTATCCTGGAGATCACCTTTGATTCCACGCTCCAGACCGTATTCATGACGGTATTCTTCTGCAGCGTTGGTTTCACTGCCTGCTTCAAGCTCCTTAAGAAGGGCGGTGTCCAGGTATTTATGTTCCTGGGTCTGGCCATCGGTATCGTAGTTTTACAGAACATCCTGGGCAGCAGCCTGGCGACTGTGTTCGGCCTTGACTCCAAGCTGGGCCTCTGCATGGGCTCCATCCCGCTGGTGGGCGGTCACGGAACCGCAGGCTCCTTCGGACCGCTGCTTGAGGACAATTACGCCGTTGTCGGTGCAAATACCGTGGCTGTTGCGGCAGCTACATACGGCCTGGTATCCGGAAGTATGATGGGCGGCCCCATCGCACGCCGCCGCGTGGAAAAGCTGGGACTTAAGTCCACGGCAGCCGCAGAGGGCAACGAGGTCGCAGAGGTTAACGATCCCATCGACGCGAAGAAGTTCACCAACGCCGCACTGTTCCTGGCGATCGCCATCGGCCTTGGCACGATCGTTACTGCCGGATTCAACATGATTCATTTCACGATGCCCGCATACATCGGCGCCATGCTTATCGCTGCGGCTATCAGAAATATCTGGGATGCGAGAGGCGTTGATCTTCCGATGCAGGAGATCGATACTCTGGGAAGCCTTTCCCTGAACCTGTTCCTGTCCATGGCACTTATGAGCCTTAAGCTCTGGCAGTTAATCGATCTGGCACTTCCGATGATCGTGATCCTGTTAGTGCAGACTGTGCTCATGTTCCTCTACGCGAACTTCGTTGTGTTCAACGTGATGGGCAGAGACTACGAGGCGGCAGCCATGACCACCGCATTCTGCGGATTCGGTATGGGCGCTACCCCGAACGCCATGGCAAACATGAAGGCCCTGGCCGAGAGATACGGCGCTGCACCGCGTGCATTCTTCGTCGTGCCTCTGGTGGGAAGTCTGTTTATCGATTTCTTCAACGGAATCATACTTACGACATTTATCAACTTCTTATAGAAAATTCCCCCATACCCGGCGGACGCTTGTCCGCCGGGTATTTTTATGCTATACTTTTACAACAAACGTCAGAAAGAGGAGAGACAGATGAATATCCGCATAAAATATTTTTCAGATAAACTGGAGCGCCTGCGCTACGTCGATGGAAAGTCCGACTGGATCGACCTGCGGGCGGCCGAGGACGTGGAGCTTAAGGCGGGGGAGTTTAAGCTCATTCCGCTGGGAATCGCCATGGAGCTGCCCAGGGGCTACGAGGCCCACATCGTGCCGCGCAGCAGCACGTTCAAGAATTTCGGCATCATTCAGACCAATCACATGGGCGTGGTGGACGAGAGCTACTGCGGGGATAATGACCAGTGGTTTTTCCCGGCCTACGCGCTCAGAGACACGCAGATCAGGATGAACGACCGCATCTGCCAGTTCCGCATCATGGAGCACCAGCCGGCTCTCCTGTTTGAGGAGACGGAGGTTCTCGGCGGACCGGACCGGGGCGGACACGGGAGTACCGGAAAGAACTAGGAGGTGCAGGATGAGACGGGCAGTATTTTTCCTTGGCGTGCTGGCGCTCTGCGCGGGGCTTACGGGCTGTCAGCCGTCGAAGGCGGCGAAGGAGGCCAGGGAGGCGGGCATCGCCAGCTTAGATGCGGGCGACTACAACGCGGCCATCCAGTCCTTCGAGGAGGCGCTGGAGGAGCGCAAGGGCTCCGTGGGCGAGTTTGAGTACGATATTCTAAAATACAGGGGGGAGGCAGAGTACCGCGTGGGAGACTACGAGGCGGCTGCCCACACCTACGACGTGCTGATCCAGGTGGACGGCGGGAGGGCGGAATATTACAACCTTTACGCCATGGCCCTGGCCCGGTCGGGCGACTGGAACAGCGCCCTGGAGGCGTACAATAAAGGGCTGGAGGCAGACCCGGAGGCGGCTTTCGGCGGGGAGGCGCTGTCGGCTGTGGGCGAGGCCTGCGAGGAGCAGGGCGAGTACGAGCGGGCCATGACTCTCTACGCCCAGGCCATTGAGGCCGGGGGGAACGCCGGGCGGCTCTACAACCGCATGGGCCTGTGCGCCATGGAGAAGGGCGATTACGAGGCGGCGCTTTCGTATTTCTACCAGGGAGCAGCCGCGGGAGACGCGGAGGCTCTTGAGGATATCCGTTACAACCAGGCCGTGGCGAAGGAGTACATGCACGACTACGAGGGGGCGCTTGCCGCATTTGAGGGGTATGTGTCGCAGTACGGCTCCAGCCCGGAGGCAGAGCATGAGATCGCATTTCTTAGGACCCGTTGACAGGAGGTTAAATGGCGGAACTGATTGAGATTAAGGATACAGAGGAGAGAGTGATTCTTCTGGCTGTGAGCACGGAGGACACCGCGCAGGCGGAGGACTCCCTGGACGAGCTGGAGGAGCTGGTGGCGACTGCGGGGGCCGTCACCGTGGACAGGATGATACAGAACCGGGAGAATATACATCCCGGCACTTACTTGGGAAAGGGAAAGATCGAGGAGGTAAAAGAGCGCCTCTGGGAGACTGGCGCCACCGGAGTGGTCTGCGACGACGAGCTCACCCCGGCGCAGCTGCGCAACCTGGAGGAGGCGCTGGACACCAAGGTCATGGATCGCACCATGGTGATCCTGGATATCTTCGCGTCCAGGGCGAACACCAGGGAAGGAAAGATCCAGGTGGAGTTAGCCCAGCTTAAGTACCGGGCGGCCCGCCTGGTGGGCCTTCGAAGCTCGCTCTCCCGCCTGGGAGGCGGCATCGGAACCAGGGGACCGGGTGAGAAGAAGCTGGAGATGGACCGGCGGCTGATCCACGAGCGCATCGGGCAGTTAAAGCGGGAGCTGGAAGACGTGAAGCGTCACCGCGAGATCCAGCGCAGCCGGCGGGGCTCAAGCGGCATCCCCGTGGCGGCCATCGTGGGCTACACCAACGCCGGGAAATCCACACTCTTAAACCGTCTGACCGGGGCGGGGATCCTGGCGGAGGACAAGCTCTTTGCCACGCTGGATCCCACCACGAGAAACTTAGAGATGCCGGACGGGCAGAAGCTTCTGCTCACCGACACCGTGGGCTTTATAAGAAAGCTTCCCCACCATCTGATCGAGGCGTTTAAGAGCACGCTGGAGGAGGCGAAGTACAGCGACATCATTCTTCACGTGGTGGACGCCTCCAACCCGCAGATGGACATGCACATGCACGTGGTCTACGACACCCTGCGCCAGCTGGAGGTGAAGGACAAGGTGATGATCACGGTCTACAATAAGCTGGACCGCATCGCTGAGCCGGTGCGCCTAAAAGACATGTCCGCCGATTACCAGGTGCGGATTTCGGCGAAAAACGGGGATGGATTAGACACGCTTATGGATACGCTCTCCCAGGTGCTTCGCAGCCAGCGGGTGTATCTGGAAAAGACCTACGGCTACCATGAGGCGGGCAAGATACAGAGAATCCGCAGGTCCGGGCAGCTTCTCTCAGAGGAGTACGCGGAGGACGGAATCCATGTGAAGGCCTATGTCCCGGCGGCCCTTTATGCGGAATTTCGTTAAACGCTTATAAGAAAAAGTAATGAACACAATATCTGGGTTTCTTGCGAAAACGGAACTATAGATATTGTGTTTTTTGTTTTGCTCTGCTATAATAGGCTTTACAGCGCCATGCTGTGGACAGGAAAGGAGTATCAGGGAATGATTTATGTAGTAAAAAGGGACGGGGAAGTTGCTGAGTTCAGTCTCACGAAGATCAGCGATGCCATAAAGAAAGCGTTCAAGGCGACGGCGAACGATTACAATCACGAGATTCTGGAGTTACTGGCCCTCCGGGTGACGGCGGATTTCCAGCCGAAGATGAAGGACGGGAAGATCACCGTGGAGGAGATTCAGGACAGTGTGGAGCATGTGCTGGAGCAGACCGGATATACGGACGTGGCGAAGGCGTACATTTTATATAGAAAGCAGCGCGAGAAAATCCGCAACATGAAGGCGACGATCCTGGACTACAAGGATGTGGTGAACAGCTACGTGAAGGTCGAGGACTGGCGTGTGAAGGAAAACTCCACGGTGACCTATTCCGTGGGCGGACTGATCTTAAGCAACTCCGGGGCGGTGACGGCCAACTACTGGCTCTCCGAGGTTTATGACCAGGAGATTGCGGAGGCCCACAGGAACGCAGATATCCACATCCACGACCTGTCCATGCTGACCGGCTACTGTGCGGGATGGTCCTTAAAGCAGCTGATCCAGGAGGGACTGGGCGGCATTCCGGGAAAGATTACCTCCTCCCCGGCGAGACATCTGTCGGTGCTCTGCAACCAGATGGTCAACTTCTTAGGAATCATGCAGAACGAGTGGGCGGGCGCGCAGGCGTTCTCATCCTTTGACACCTATCTGGCTCCTTTCGTCAAGGTGGACAATCTGTCCTACCCGGAGGTGAAAAAGTGCATCGAGTCCTTCATCTACGGCGTGAACACCCCCAGCCGCTGGGGTACCCAGGCGCCGTTCTCCAACATCACGCTGGACTGGACCGTTCCGGCGGATATGGCGGAGCTTCCGGCCATCGTTGGCGGTAAGGAGATGGACTTTAAGTATAAGGACTGCAAGGCGGAGATGGATCTGATCAACAAGGCCTTCATCGAGACCATGATCGAGGGCGACGCCAACGGCCGCGGATTCCAGTATCCGATTCCGACCTACTCCATCACCAGGGATTTTGACTGGTCCGACACGGAGAACAACCGTCTCTTATTCGAGATGACAGCGAAGTACGGCACCCCGTATTTCTCCAACTATATCAACAGTGACATGGAGCCCAGCGACGTGCGCAGCATGTGCTGCCGCCTGCGCCTGGATCTTCGGGAGCTGCGCAAAAAGACCGGCGGCTTCTTCGGTTCCGGCGAGAGCACCGGCTCCGTGGGCGTGGTGACCATCAACATGCCCAGGATCGCGTACCTTGCCAAGGACGAGGAGGATTTCTACAGCCGTCTCGACCATATGATGGATATTTCTGCCAGATCCCTGCGGACTAAGAGAGAGGTGATCACCAGACTTCTGGACAACGGGCTTTACCCCTACACCAAGAGATATCTGGGAACCTTCGACAACCATTTCTCCACCATCGGCCTCATAGGCATGAACGAGGTGGGCCTCAATGCGAAATGGCTCCGCGCGGACATGATCAGCGAGAAGACGCAGCAGTTTACCAAGGACGTGCTGAATCACATGCGTGAGCGTCTGTCCGACTACCAGGAGATGTACGGCGATCTCTATAATCTGGAGGCTACTCCGGCGGAGTCCACGACCTACCGCCTGGCCAAGCACGACAAGCAGCGCTATCCCGATATCATCACGGCCGGCAATCCGGGGGATACGCCCTACTACACCAACAGCTCCCACCTGCCGGTGGACTACACGGCGGACATTTTCGACGCGCTGGATATCCAGGACGAGCTGCAGACGCTCTACACCTCCGGAACCGTGTTCCATGCGTTCTTAGGAGAAAAGCTGCCCGACTGGAGAGCGGCGGCCAAGCTGGTGCGCACCATTGCGGAGAATTACAAGCTTCCGTACTACACCATGTCGCCGACCTATTCTATCTGTAAGGATCACGGCTATCTGATCGGCGAGCACTTCACCTGCCCGGTGTGCGGGGAGAAGGCCGAGGTTTACAGCCGCATCACCGGCTACTATCGCCCGGTGCAGAACTGGAACGAGGGAAAGACCCAGGAGTACAAGAACCGTCAGACCTACGACATTGCCAACTCTGCGATGAAGAGGGGCATGCAGGTGACTGTGAAGCAGGAGAAGGTGGAGGAGCGGGCAAAGACTGCGGGCGGCCCCTCCGGACTGTATCTGTTCACCACCAAGACCTGCCCCAACTGCCGGATTGCGAAGGAGTTCTTAAAAGGCCAGGAGTACCAGGTCATCGACGCGGAGGAAAATCCGGAGCTCAGCGACCAGTACGGCATCATGCAGGCGCCGACGCTGGTGATGGTGAAAAACGGCGAGATCACCAAGTACGTGAACGCCTCCAACATCCGCAGATTTGTGGAGGAGAGAAAAGCTTAAACCTTTAAAAGGATATCAGCCAGGGTGGATATTCCTCCCTGGCTGTCTCTGGGTACAGAGAGCGGAATATACAAAATGAAAAGATGGGAGAATTTTTAGTATGGAAGAGCGTAGAATCATTCAGGTCGAGGAGAAGGTCCCGTTAAACCTTCTGATTCCTTTAAGCATCCAGCATATGTTTGCCATGTTCGGAGCATCGGTGCTGGTTCCTTTTGTGTTCGGGATCAATCCGGCCGTGGTACTGTTTATGAACGGCGTGGGAACGCTGCTGTTTATTCTGGTGACGAAGGGGAAGGCGCCGGCCTACTTAGGCTCCAGCTTTGCCTTTCTGGCGCCGGCCACGCTGGTTATCAACAATCCGGACATGGGGTATGCCTACGCCCTGGGCGGCTTTGTGGCCGTGGGCTTCATAGGCTGCATTCTTTCCTTTGTCATCTATAAGTTTGGTTCGGACTGGATTGACGTGGTTCTTCCGCCGGCGGCCATGGGCCCGGTGGTGGCGCTCATCGGCCTGGAGCTGTCCGGAACCGCCGCCTCCAACGCGGGACTTCTGGATGAGGTCATCGACCCGAAGAATCTGATCGTGTTCCTGGTGACGCTGGGAACCGCGGTGTTCGGCTCTGTATTGTTCCGGAAGTTTCTCTCGGTCATCCCCATTCTGATCGCAGTGATCGCCGGCTACGCGGCGGCGCTCCTCTGCGGGATCGTGGATTTCCAGGCGGTGAGGGAGGCGTCTGTTTTTGCGATTCCCAACTTCTCCGCGCCGAAATTTGATCTTGAGGCGATTATGATTATTCTCCCGGTCATCCTGGTGGTTACCTCCGAGCACATCGGACATCAGGTGGTGACCAGCAAAATCGTGGGGAGAGATCTGTTAAGGGATCCGGGACTTCACCGTTCCCTGTTCGGAGACAACTTCTCCACCATGATTTCCGGACTCATCGGGTCGGTGCCCACCACCACCTACGGCGAGAACATCGGCGTGATGGCCGTGACCAGAGTCTACAGCGTGCGCGTGATCGCGGGGGCCGCGGTGCTCTCCATCGCCTGCTCCTTCATCGGCAAGCTGTCCACGATGATCAGCACCATACCCGGCCCGGTGATCGGAGGCATATCCTTCCTGCTCTACGGAATGATCGGAACCTCCGGCCTGCGCATCCTGGTGGATTCCAAGGTGGACTACGGCAAGTCCAGAAACCTGGCTTTAACCTCCGTCATCTTTGTCACCGGCCTCTCAGGCATCGCGGTGAACATTGGAGACATCCAGCTGACGGGAATGGTGCTGGCCTGCGTGGTGGGCATGATTTTAAGTCTGGTGTTCTATGTGCTGGATAAATACAATCTGACCAATGACAGATAGCGCGGAACGCGGATAAAAGAAATGTGTTGTTTATAAGACGGCGAAATAAGCAGGCCCGCCCGGTGAGGGCGGGCCTGCTTTACTGTGCCTGCAAAAAGGTATGTCTATAGCCCAAATTCCCGGCACAGCGCCTCGCGGCAGGCCGGATCCTGGGCTGCGCGCTCCAGATCGTCGTAGCGTCCGGCCTTCAGAAGGTGCCGGGTGAGGGCGGAGATCCGCTGCTCGCCCAGCTCGCGGCCTTCCTCGCGTCCCTCTTTGCGTCCCTCTGCCAGTCCCTCTTCCTTTCCTTCCATTCTCTCATAGATCTTCTCTTCCCATGCCTGCATATACTTCACTCCAAATTCTTCGCTGGCTCTGACTTCACGGACGCGCTGATGAAGCTTCTGGATCCGCCCGCTTTTGCACCGCTGTGCCGTCTCGTCGGAGCTGTCTTCTATGTAATGCAGAAGCTCTGCCAGCTCCGGGCTGACCTCCCCGTCGTCGGTTCCGCGGGTGTTGAGGAAAATCCGCGTGACCCCGTCCTCCAGGTATAGGCCCGGCACCTCCTCGCACTGCGTTTTGAAGGTGTACCGGTATTTTCCGCAGCCCCAGAGGTCGAAGGGCATAATCATGATCAGATACGACGCGGGCAGCTGGTTGAAGCTCACGCCTCTTCCCGGCGGCAGCAGGGTGCTGTCGATCAGCGCCTGGTAGAAGCGGCTCCGCTTTGCCAGGTTCCCGGTATTGCGCTCCTGCACCTCCGCGTCGTAAAGCCGGTCTTTATCGTCCACGTTGTAGACGTCCAGGCGCACCGAGCGCAGCCACGGCATCGTGCGGAACTCCTTTTCCACCTGGTTTGGCTGGCGCAGATGCACCTCCTCGCCCATGATGATGGACAGGGCCAGCTCAAGCGTTTCCTCGTCTTCCATGACGCTGGCGAAGAGGAAACGGTCCAGTAAAGTCAGATCGTTTAATTGTTTCGGTTTTTCCATTGGTTTCAATAGACATTTCTCCTTCCATTATAGACAGCAGAATGTTCCGTTTCAAGACAGAAATTCCCTGAAAGAAAAGATAAAAACTGGATACGCCGGGGATACCCCGAAAGAAATCCGGCGGTCGAACGCCGCCTGAAATTCGTAAGTCAGAAGACTATGGATGTATTATAGCATATCTATGGGCGCAGTCAATGTATTTTGTGTGAATACCGGAGTCTGCATTAAAAATTACGCCCGCGCCGGATGGTCGGGATGGTGCGGGCGGGCAGTATCGGGGAGGTTTATTTCTCCTCGCATACCTGGAAAATATAAAATTTAAGATAATAGGACTCATCTGCCGCCCATAAAATCGGGTGATCCGCCGCCTGGGTCCGGTATTCCACCTGGCGGAGACGCTTGTGGGCGCCGGCGGCGGCTTCGCGGATGGTTTTCGTGAAGAGCTCCGGGGTCATAAAATGGGAGCAGGAGCAGGTAGCCAGGTAACCGCCGTCCTTCACCAGCTTAAGGCCTCTTAAATTGATTTCGCGGTAGCCTTTGACCGCGTTTTTCACGGAGTTTCTGGATTTTGTGAATGCCGGCGGGTCCAGGATGACCACATCGAATTTCTCGCCCTGCTTTTCCAGCTGGGGCAGAAGGTCGAAGACGTCGGCGCACTGGAAGCGTACGCGGTCAGAGAGGCCGTTTAAGGCTGCGTTCTCCGTGGCCTGGTCCACGCCCAGCTGGGAGGCATCCACGCCCAGGACCTCCCTGGCCCCGGCGACGCCAGCGTTTAGGGCGAAGGAGCCGGTGTGGGTGAAGCAGTCCAGCACCCGCTTGCCCTTGCACAGCCGCTGGATGGCCAGCCGGTTGTATTTCTGGTCGAGGAAGAAGCCGGTTTTCTGGCCGTCCTTCACATCCACCAGATAGCGGACGCCGTTTTCCACGATTTCCACCTTCGTGTCAAATTCCTCCCCGATGAAGCCTTTGTAGCGCTCCATGCCCTCCTGCAGGCGCACCTTGGCGTCGCTGCGCTCGTAGACGCCGCGGATCTGTATGCCGTCCCCGGCGAGGACCTCTTTTAATTTTTCCAGGATCACGGGCTTTAAGCGGTCGATGCCCAGGGCCAGGGATTCCACCACCAGCACGTCGGAAAACTTGTCCACCACGATGCCGGGGAGAAAGTCGGCCTCGCCGAAGATGACGCGGCAGCAGGAGGTGTCACCCACCTCCTTGCGGTAATTCCAGGCGTTCCTCACCCGCATTTCAATGAAGGCGTCGTCGATCACCGACTCCCTGCGGCGGGAGAGCAGACGCACCGTGATGGTGGAGCGGGTGTTTATGAAGCCGCGTCCCAGGAAATAACCGTCGAAATCCTCCACGGCCACGATGTCGCCGTTTTCAAAGGTTCCGTCTATGGTGTCAATCTCGTTGTCATAAATCCACATGCCGCCGGCCTTCAGGCTGCGGCCGGCGCCTTTTTTGATCCGCACGACGGCGGTTTCTTTCTGTATATCGTTTGTATTCATAAATTAATTCTCTCCATTTCCTGTTCCTTTTGCATGTCCCGGCGTACCTGGCCTGGCGCGAGAGGGGACCTCGCCAAGCGCTCCTAGTATCCACGGGATGACTCGCACTAAGCTCGTGAAAGACCTCGCTAAGTGCTCCTAGTATCCACGGGATGACTCGCACTAGGCTCGTGGAAGACCTCGCCAAGTGCTCCTAGTATATCACAAAATGTGCCGGGAGGAAAGCGGAGGGGGTCTGCATTGGGGAAAAAACGGGCGGAAAATTGTAAACGCTTACAAAAATCTTTAAAAACTACTTGCTTTTTTTCTGGGGATGCGGTATAGTGGTGTTGGTAATCAAGGGAATATAGTGTGGAATAAAATGTAAGCACTTACAAAAATGCCTCAGATACCCCAATAAGCTTCCTCAATATTTTTTAGCCGCTGCGGTTCTTTTTAGGGCTGCGGCGGTCTTTTTTTATTCCATAGAATCATGTTCCCGCCGCACAGCTGCTTGAACAAACCAGGAAAACCCAATATAATAGACAAAGACTGCATGCAGGAAGCAGCAGCCGTAAATAGATTGCAGCAGGGGGAAGGAACATATGGAATTTATGGATACGGTGATCAGGCGCCAGTCCTGCCGCGCGTTTGCGCCGGGACAGGTGGCACTGGAGGAGATTGAAACGATTCTTAAGGCGGCCAACGCGGCTCCGGTCTCCATGGGGCTTTACGGGAACATTCACATTTCGGTGATACAGGACGAAGCGCTCATTGCAGCGCTGGAGGAGTACACCTACAGGGCGTTTCCAGACGAGGGCGAGCACCCGGCCTACCAGGCGCCCACGCTTTTCTCGATTAACTGCCTGAAAAAGGAGCGGGAAGCGGGCGCGTGGGCGGACGCCTCTGCCATCGCGGAGAATATACTTCTCGCGGCGGCTGATCTGGGATTGGGGAGCATTTACCTCATGGGGATCCCGCAGGTGGTGAGAAATGACGCCGGACTGGTGGGCCGGCTGAGAGCGCCGGAAGGATTTCTGCCCTATGTCATGGTGGGCGTCGGGCATCCGGCGGGGGAGTGGGAGAAGAGAAGCTTCACCACAAGCCGAATAAACACAGTATTTATATGATTTTTTCACATTTCCATCACAAATGATTGCTAGAATATGGGCAAATGAGATGGAAAGGAGCTATGAATCATGAGCGATGAAAATAGATGGCAGAACGACACAGAGGATTATTACAATCAGAATTATTACCAGAGCGGTACGCAGGGCGGCGCATATGGCGGCGGGACCGGCACAGGCGGACGGGACGATGACCCGAAGCGCAAATATTACCGCAAGGGCCATACGGCCAGATGGGCGGCGGGCATCGCGGCGGCGGCAGTCCTGTTTGGCATCGTGACCGGCGGAACCATCGGCCTGGTGAATCTGGCGGCGGACCGCATGGCGAACAGCAGCCAGGTGGAGCAGTCCGCGGAGGAGACGGAGAAGGCTTCGGAGACAGAGCCACAGACCGAGGTTTCCAAAGACGCGTCCGACGGAGGCGGAACGCAGGAGCAGGCGCCTGCCGTCATCGGCAACGATGTATCCGCCATCGTGGAGGAGGCCATGCCCTCCGTTGTGGCCATCCACAATAAGATTATCTACGAGAGCAATAACTTTTTCTTCGGCCCCCAGACCTACCAGGCGGAGTCCAGCGGCTCCGGCATCATCGTGGGGCAGAATGACGCGGAGCTTCTCATTGTGACCAACAATCACGTGGTTGAGGATACCACCGAGATGAAGGTGACCTTCATCGACGGAACCAGCGTGGATGCAGCCATCAAAGGAACGGATTCCGAGTCTGACCTGGCCGTGGTGGCTGTACAGTTGGGCGACATCCCGGCAGAGACCCTGGAGCAGATCAAGACGGCCACGCTGGGAGATTCCGATGAGCTCAAAGTGGGCCAGGGCGTCATCGCCATCGGAAACGCGCTGGGCTATGGACAGTCGGTGACCGTGGGCTATGTAAGCGCACTGAACCGCGAGGTGACCACCGACGGCGTCACCAGGACGCTTCTCCAGACCGATGCGGCCATCAACCCCGGCAACAGCGGCGGCGCGCTTCTGAATATGAAAGGCGAGGTTATTGGCATCAATGCGGCCAAGTATTCCTCCACCAACGTGGAAGGCATGGGCTACGCGATCCCCATTTCCTTCGCACAGGATATTATTGAAGATCTGATGAACCGTTCCACGAAGATTGAGGTGGCGGAGGACGACCAGGGTTATCTGGGAATCCAGCTCCAGAACATAGACCAGAGAATGTCCGAGGCCTACGGAATGCCTCAGGGCGTGTATGTATATAAGATTGTCTCCGGCGGTGCGGCGGACAAATCAGACCTGCGGGAGCGGGACATCATCACCAAGTTTGACGGCGAGACCGTGAGAACCGGCGACGATCTCCAGCAGCTGCTGACCTACTATAAGGGCGGCACCACGGTGACGCTGACAGTGCAGTCCCTGGAGGACGGAGCCTACGTGGAGCGCCAGGTGGACGTGACGCTGGATTACAAGAAGGATCACGTGAACGCGCCCCAGGATACCGGACAGGCCGGCGAATAAAATGAGATCACAAAAATAAAGGAATGCACCCTTCATGTAAGAGCCTCCGGCGGGCAGGAAGCACAGCCTCTTGTTTGCCGGGGGCTCTTGTGTTAAGATAGAGACATGCACAAGGAGGACAGAAATTTGGACGATAAAGAGAAAGAATTAGCTGGGACGGAAAACAGCACAGACAGCACAGCCAGGGGAAACGGCGGCAGCGACGAGTACGAAAAAATCTGCTACGTCTGCCGCCGGCCGGAGAGCAAGGCCGGCCCCATGATCACCATGCCCGGAGGCATGTGTTTCTGCCATGACTGCATGCAGAAGGCCTTCGACTCGGTGACGAAGAACGGCCTGGATCTGTCCCAGCTTCAGAATATGCCGTACATGAACATGAATCTGAGCGATTTCGGCAATCTGAACCCGGTGAACACGGAGATTCCGAAGAAAAACCAGGTGAAGAAGCGGAAGGAAGCCCCAAAGCCGGAGTTTAATTTAAAGGACATCCCTGCGCCCCATATGATCAAGGCCAGGCTGGACGAGTATGTGATCGGCCAGGAGAGGGCGAAGAAGGCCATCTCGGTGGCGGTCTACAACCACTATAAACGGGTGTATGCGCTGACCGGCGGCAGTGCCGACGGCGTGGAGATCGAGAAGTCCAACATTCTAATGATCGGCCCCACGGGCAGCGGAAAGACGTATCTGGTGAAGACTCTGGCCCGCCTTCTGGACGTGCCGCTGGCGGTGGCGGATGCCACCTCGCTGACGGAGGCCGGGTACATCGGCGACGATATTGAGAGCGTGGTGTCAAAGCTTCTGGCTGCCGCTGACAACGACGTGGACCGGGCGGAGCACGGCATCATTTTCATCGACGAGATCGACAAGATCGCGAAAAAGAAGAACACCAACACCCGCGATGTCAGCGGCGAGTCGGTGCAGCAGGAGCTGTTAAAGCTTCTGGAGGGCAGCCGCGTGGAGGTGCCGGTGGGCTCCAACCAGAAAAACGCGCTGACCCCCATGACCACGGTCAACACCGACCACATCCTGTTCATCTGCGGGGGCGCGTTCCCGGATCTGGAGGACATTGTGCGGGAGCGTCTGAATAAGAGCTCCTCCATGGGCTTTGCGGCCGAGCTTAAGGACCGCTACGACAAGGATCCGGATATTTTATCCCGCGTCACGACGCAGGATCTGAGGACATTCGGCATGATCCCGGAGTTTCTGGGGCGTCTGCCGATCCTGGTGACGCTGGAGTCACTGACCGCGGAGCTTCTGGTGAAGATTTTAAAGGAGCCGAAGAATGCCATTTTAAAGCAGTATGAGAAGCTTCTGGCCATGGACGAGGTGAAGCTCTCGTTCGAGGACGCGGCCCTGGAGTGGATCGCCGAGGAGGCCTTGAAGAAGGAGACCGGAGCCAGGGCGCTGAGAGCCATCATCGAGGATTTCATGCTGGATATCATGTACGAGATCCCGAAGGATCCCAATATCGGCTCCGTGCTCATCACCCGCTCCTATCTGGAGCGAAGCGGCGGCCCGCTTATCTCCATGAGAGACTGATCACTGCTCGCGAAGCTGTATAAACGCATTGTATAGATTGAGCTGACCATAGCCCCATTCCCGGTTTGGATACTGGAACAGGGGCTTTCTCTCTGCCCCGCGGATTAAATAGGACTTGGCGGCGGAGGTGTTTAAGGCCAGGCAGTTGTTATTTGCCCGCGCCCAGGCCAGAAGATTGGCCGCTGCGCCCGCACAGAAGGCCGCGGCGGCGGAGGAGCCGGTGATGGAAGGAAGGCGCGTCCCGGCCCCGGATAAATTGATGTCCACGCCGGGGGCCGCCAGATCCGGCTTCACGGCTCCGGTGCGGGTGAAGCCCCGGCTGGAGTGGAGGTAGATACTGCCGTTTAAATGATTGTAGGCTGCGATGGTCAGCGGAAGGAACGCATTTCCCGGCTCCGTGATGGTGGTGTCCGGATTGGGGCGCAGGAATACGGTGCCGTCGGAGATAAAGCCCCGCACCGGCAGCCACATGTGATATTCGCCGCGGATGGAGAAGGAGCGGAACACCCGGATCCGCCACAGCCCTGGCGCGGGATCCTCAAAGCGCATGATGATGGCCTGGCTGCCGGTGCCCGGCTCCGCCAGCAGATAGTTTACGTTTATGACGGTGGGCTCCAGAAGAAAGGCGATGCGGCTGGTCTGCCGGGAGGTGTAGGGGATGCGGTCGGCGTACTCCCCGGTAGGGGAGATGAAGCCCACGGTGTAGAGATCCGGCTGGCGCGCCCACAGCTCCACGGTGAAGCCCGTTTCCCCCGGCGCCACCCGGAGCTCCACGTCCTCGTAGCGGTCGGTCTCGGGGATGGCCCCCAGGTAGTGGTGGCCGTAGCCGGTCTCGTTGCCGGCGGCGATGACTGTGATGGTGCCGGCGGCCTGGCTGATGAAATTTAAGTAGTAGGCTAAGGGCGACGTGCCCTCGTGGCTTCCCAGGTTGGTTCCCAGCCCGATGAGCAGGGTGAGGGGGAGATTGTGCATGGCGGCCATGCGCCGCAGGTAGAGAATGCCGGCCATGATGTCGTTTTCCTGGTAGGCCTCGGCACCTTCGCGGACGCCGTAGAAATTCCTCAGATACTGCTTGGCGGGTTTCAGCTTTACGATTCCTAAAAAGCACTCCGGCGCCGCGCCGGTGAAGCTCCCGTCGGGACTCTCCCCGCCGCCGCAGATGGCCGCCAGCGCGCTGCCGTGGCCCGTGGAATCGGTGGAGGGGACGACGTCCAGCGGGTCCGGCGCGGCCAGGGCCCGGTTGATGTCGTCAGAGGAGTAGGCCCGGCCGTAGTAGGGGAGGGGCTCGGAGCCTCCGTTTTCATAGCCGGGGTAGGGGAGCGTCTGATCCCAGATGCCCAGGATCCGCGTGGTTTTGTCTGCGTTTTGAAAAATGGGATCGGTGTAGTCGATGCCGGTGTCTACGATGCCGATGAGCGTGCCCGCGCCCCGCTGGCTTAAAGCCGGCTGGCTGAAGGTGGAGAGAAAGCCCGCGGCCTCGGCGGCGGAGATGTCTAAGGGCGTGTAGAGCTTGGGGATGCCGTTGTAGGTGTGGCGCTCGATGGTGATGGGCTCGGCCTCGCTTAAGGGCATGTAGATGATGCCCAGGGTGTCGGTTAAGAAAAAGGAGCAGCTGTCGTCGGGAATCGGGATGACCGGCTGATCCAGGTTGTAGTAGCTGGCGATGAAATCGGCCACATCCTCGGAGGCCGGATCGAAGGGACAGGACATAAAAAATCTCCCGGAGGGAACGCTTTTACTAATTATATGCACCTCCAAAACCCACTAGACGGGACGGCGAAAAAAGTGTAAAATAGTAAAAAATGTGAAGGGCGGGATGGTATGTTTTTTCTTGGAGCGATCGCAGCTTTAACCGGGACGGATTTATATTTGAAAGAGTATTTTGAGAAGCGGGATCCTGCGGATTTCCCCAGGGAGATGGAGGGGACGAAGGGCCTGGTGAAGCTCTACCGGAACCACAACGCCGGTTTCCCGTTCGGGTTTCTGAAGGAGAAGAAGGCGGTTGTCACCTACGTTCCGCTGGTCCTGACCTCCGCCGTGGGCGGCGCCATGACCTGGGTGATGACGAAGAAGGGGAATTTCCTCGAGAAGGCGGGCTTTGTGCTGGCGTTCAGCGGTGCGCTCAGCAACCTCACCGAGCGCCTTGCCAGAGGCTATGTGGTGGACTATTTCAGCATTCAGAGGGGGCGTCTTAAGAACGTGGTGCTGAATCTGGGCGACGTCTATATTTTCGTGGGCGGAACCATTCTTCTGCTCAAGGAGCTGGCAGGTACCATAAAAAACAGGTAATCATATTGACAGGCCCTTACTGATAAGGTACAATCAGCAGTAAAATACATTGATTTAGGAGTTGATTTTTTTGGATTCAAGTGACGTCATACAGTTGCTTATACTTTTGATCCTTTTGTTGCTTTCTGCATTTTTCTCATCGTCTGAGACTGCGCTGACCACGGTGAATAAGATCCGCATGCGGAATCTGGCCGAGGACGGCGACGGACGGGCCCAGACGGTTCTTAAGATCGTCGAGAACCCCGGCAAGATGCTCAGCGCGATCCTCATCGGGAACAATATCGTGAACCTGTCCGCTTCCTCCCTGGCGACCACCCTGGCCATCGGGATCGGCGGCAATAAGCTGGTGGGTATTGCGACCGGTGTTCTGACTCTGCTCATCCTGGTATTTGGCGAGATCACGCCGAAGACCGTTTCCACGATTTCATCCGAGACCATAGCGCTCCGGTTTGCGCGCCCCATCTATATCGTCATGTGGGTGCTGACCCCGGTGATTTTTATTGTGAATAAATTTTCCTATGCGGTGCTTTTTATCCTGCGCGTGGATCCCAACCGGAAGCAGGAGGGCATCACCGAGGACGAGCTGCGCACCATCGTGGAGGTGAGCCATGAGGAGGGCGTCATCGAGTCGGAAGAGAAGAAGATGATCAACAACGTGTTCGATTTCGGCGACGCGGTGGCCAAGGATGTGATGGTGCCCCGCATCGACATGGCGTTCGTGGACGTGGAGTCCACGCGGGAGGAGCTTCTGGAGATTTTCCGCGAGGAGAAGTACACCCGCTACCCCGTCTACGAGGACACCACCGACAATGTCATCGGCATTATCAACATAAAAGATATTTTCCTGGCCGACGGCGAGGAAGAGTTTGATCTGAGAAAATATCTCCGCCAGCCTTACTATACGTACGAGTTTAAGAAGGTCTCCGAGCTGATGCTGGAGATGCGCAAGGCCACCAGCAATATCGTCATCGTGCTGGACGAGTACGGCGCCACCGCCGGCCTCATCACGCTGGAGGACATGCTGGAGGAGATCGTCGGCGAGATCCGCGATGAGTACGACGAGGACGAGGAGGAAGCCTTCATCCGCATTTCCGAGAATGAGTACCTGGTGGAAGGCGCCATGAAGCTGGACGACTTAAACGACCGCCTGGACACTCATCTGGAGTCCGAGGACTATGACTCCATCGGCGGCCTGGTCATCGGCCTTTTAGACCACCTGCCGGAGGAGGGCGAGGAGGTTACCTTCGGAAACCTGCGCCTGGTGGTGGAGAAGGTGGAGAAGAACCGTATCGATACGATCCATCTGTATATTCTGCAGGAGGAGGACGAGAGCGGGGAGGAAGCGCCTGCGGAGAAGTAATAGAATTGGTTTTGGGAGAGAGAGCCGGGAATCCGTGTGTTTTTATCATGGGTTCCTGGCTTTTTCTTCCCTCCCGTTCTCACTTCCCGTCCCTCGTCAGCCTCCGCACAACATTCATAATCAGCAGCAAATCATCATCATTCAATTTTGCCAGCTCATTGACTGCGGTCGCTAAAAGCGCCGAATTGTTGGACGACGTGTCAAAAAACTGTGCGGGCGTTATGCCGAAGTAGTCGCAGATCTGCAGAAATTCCGTCATGGGCGGCAGGGAGCGGCCGGAGGAGATATTGTAGATATAGCTCCTGCTGCGTCCCAGATCATAGCTCATCTGATATTCAGATACTCCCTTCTCCAGCCGAAGCTGCGTAATGCGTTCTTTTATAAAATCCGGATCAAGCATGTCGATTACCTCCAATCTAAGATTAAAGGAACAGTATTGCATAGTATTCCAAAAATATACGCTGTATTTTCTTGAATAGTCCAAAAATATATGCTAAAATCCAAATAAATATGTTTGTTTATGCATAATTCATACAAACATATACGTCTATCGATCAAGCTGAAAAGGGGGAGTTTTAATGAGTGATACCCGCTACTCGACAATGACCTATCCCGCCATGATCTGGAGCCTGGTGGCCCTGGCGATCGGCGTGGAAAACTATCTGTTTTACTTCGGAGGGGAGGCGGCGCAGCCCGGTTTCCTGACCTCCCACATCAACCAGTTTATCTGTTTTTTCTTAAGCGGCGACTACAGCAATGAGATCGCGTCGGGGATTTCCGCGGTCCTGGTCATACTGATTGAATGGGCGCTGACGGCGCTGTATTACGGCTCTGAAAGCTATATAAGAGTACAGGAGTCGGGAAAAAATGTGAACCGGATGGCCATCTTGTCCACGCTGTGCTACACCGCGGCCGGGCTGCCGCTTCTCATGCTTCTCTGGAAGCTCATCTGTCTTCTTGGGGCTTTGCTTGCGTCCTGGATTCCCGGGCAGAATATGCTGGAGGCGTCGGCTGCCTGGGATTGGACCTTCGCGTTTCTGGATCAGAAAAAGTTTCAGACCGCTTTTATCATACTGGTGGATCTTTTCATCCTCTGGCGCTTCATCCTTTTCAGGATTTTTCATAACCCCTTTCGGAAAAGCGGGAATACGATACTGGGTCCCGACGGGAAAACATACAATCTCCCCTCGTCCTACCGGGCGGGCGTTACCTGGCTTCTGGGAGAGGAGGCGGAAACCTATAAAAATTCTTTCCAGAACGAGCTGCACCGTCTTCTGTGGCTGACGGAGACGGCCAGACTGGGATACGAGCACGCCGAAAAACACCTGGACATATCGTGGACATGGATGAACGCGGTGTCAACCCACGACGGAGTGGCCAGCCTGAATCCGAAGTTTGCCACCGACACCAAATGCGCCCCTGGCATTATCTGGAGCGACTTTTCCAGCCTGTGCATCCAGGCCATCGAGGGGTGGAAGTCCCGCGGTGACTGGAGGCGGGTTGTGTACTGCGGTCAGATGCTGGCGGATATGGCGTACTCCATCGGTCTGTCGTGGCCGTACCGCAGTTCCATCGCCTATTATTCCTATGTGAAGGGAATCTTTGAGCTGCTTCTTGCCATCTGGGAAAATGGCCGGGGAGACGTAAAACCGTCGCCCGGGAAACTGGCGGAATATACCGAAAAACAAAGGGTTTGGAAGACGCACGTCCACAAAGCCATCCTGAGTGGAGAGGAAATGATCGCCAAAGAAGCCGACAGATCTGGTTCTTCCTCTTCTGCCTCCTCTTTCACCGGGGCGGATGAATACGACGATTCTTCCGTTTCCCCGCAGGAAGACGGCGGGACGGAAGCGCCCGCATTTCAATACCCGGAGACGATACGCTGGAGGGACGGGGACATCTGGAATCTGGATTTTGATTACGGCCTCGTAGCCATCTACCGGAATGCAGACACCGGGAAAAGCATCACGCTGGACCGGCTGGATATCCAGCGCCTGCAGGCTTCGGGGGACGCGTTTTTGTAGGCTTTTGAAGACTGCGGGCTAAGACAGGAATACGAGAATAAACGGGCCCTGTGCCCGAAAAGGAGGAGAAACAGTATGAAACAGTTAAAAAAATCAGCGGCGATTGCGGGACTGGCTCTGGCCGTGCTTTTCGGCGTGACAGCCTGCGGGGGAAATGCCGGGGACAGCCCGGCGGCTGGCTCCGGCCAGCGCCGCCAGGAGGCAGACGTCCTGGGCGGCCGGGATGCAGCGGGCGGCGCAGGAAACGCGGGCGGACAGGGCGCGGTGGACGGCGCAGCAAACGCGTCGGCAGATGCTGCGGGAGCAGACAGTGCAGGAGCAAGTACCGCCCGGGACTGGAACGACGGCGCGGTACATATCACAACGGCCGATGACCTGGCTGCCTTTGCCGAGCAGGTAAACGCCGGGGAGACGGCTCTCACTGCCGTGCTGGAAAACGACATCGACATGAGCGGCATCTGTGGCGCTTCGGCGGGAAACTTTGAGCCGATCCAGGAATTTGAGGGCGAATTTGACGGAAACGGCCACGTGATCGAGAACCTGTACTGTGTGCGGGAGGGCTCGGCCATGCTGTTTTCCTCCCTGTCGGGCACTGTGAAGAATCTGCGGCTGGAAAATGCCGTGATGGAGTCAGAGGAAGGTTCTGCGGCGGGTATCGCCGGCAGCCTTCACGGGCGGATTGAAAACTGCAGCGTCAGCGGCAGTATCACAGCTTACAAATACGCCGGCGGCATCGCCGTTGACCTTTACCGCGACAGCTCGGTAGCGGACTGCGTTAGCGAAGCCCAGGTGTCCGGCGGTTACTTTGACGAGGACAAGCGCGGCCTCAGAGGCGCGGCGGCGGGTATCGCCGCGTGGCCCCGGGAGGGCGGAACCATTACCGGCTGCATCAACCGCGGCAGTGTCAGCGGAAACGGAAATATGGCGGCGGGCATCGCCGGTCACTGCGAGAATGGGCGGATTCTCATTGAAAACTGCGTCAACGAGGGAGAGATCCGGGGACGCAGCGGCGTGGCGCAGCTGGGAAGCTGGGGACAGAATGAAAACTACGTGGGCGGCATCGCAGGCTACGCGGGGGAAAACACGGCCATCGCAGCCTGCGTCAACAAAGGAAACGTCTTTGGAACCGGCCTGGTGGGCGGTATCGCGGGAGCGTCCGGAAATTTTATCATCAACTGCGCCAACCACGGCGATCTGGAGGCAGCCGAGGGCGGGAAGGTGTACGGAATCGCCTCCCTGGCCGTGAATGGCCTGCTCAACTGCTACAACACCGGCGATATAACCGGCGACCGGCTTGCCTGCGGCATCGGCTCTTCCTCGAAGGCAGTGACGATTAATCTATACAATTACGGAACCATTACCTGCACCGCCGGGGACGGCGTGCTGACGGATGCCTTTCCCTGGAGCAGCGGCGGCGCTGCGACGGGGCTGTTAAACACCTATTCCAGAGAAAACTGCATCGTGGCGCCGGACGGAGGGAGTGGTTCCGTCTCCGTACAGGCGGGAAACGCCGTGCCGGAGGAGCAGTTTACCGATGGCACCATCCTGGCCGCGCTGAACACGGCCGCGGCAGATATAAACAGCGGCTCGGACATGGGATTCGGCGGCCTGGAGGATTATGTCCGGGCTGTCATGGAGTACGAATACTTCGACGCCTCGCTCAGTCAGTGGAAGGCCGGCGCCGACGGACTGCCATGCTTTGAGTGGGAATAGGAAAGGAGAACGATGATTATGAAAAAAATATGGAGAAGAAGCGCTTTGATTCTCTGCGGGGCCGGATTGCTGTGCGGGCTTGCGGCCTGCGGGGGAAACGCCGGAAACAGCTCGGCGGCTGGCTCCGGCCAGAGCCGACAGGAAGCGGACGTCCAGGGCGACCGGGGCGCGGCGGACAGCGCAGGAAACGCGGGCGGACAGGGCGCGGTGGATGGCGCAGGAAACGCGTCGGCAGAGGATGCTGACACCGCAGGAGCGGGGATGTCCGGCGAATACGGCGATCTGGACACTTCCTTTAACACCTATATGGAGGCCCGTTTTACAAAGGGCGAGACCGACGGCTACATTCCGCTGGGAGACGGCCAGTGCGTTCAGATCCACGAGGACGAGGGCATTACCTTTGCGGCCGTGACGCCGGACCGGCAGAGGATCGTTGTCCTTCTGAAAAATGATCAGCTGTATGTGACGGACATCGGGCAGAAGAATAAAAAAATAATCAGCGAGAGCTGTTCCTCCAGCCGCGTCTACCCGTCGGATCTGGGAATCGCCTTCCAGGAGGAGGCGGGCGACGGGGAACACTTCCTGCGCTATACCTTTGCGGATGAAACGCTGGTGGATCTGGGGGCCTGCGGTGTCGGAATCATTTCTGCAAACAAGACCGCAGCGGCCGGAGTCAGCGGGGACACGCTGTGCCTCGTGACGCTGGATTCCGACCAGGTGCTCCGCTACCCCGGCGTGGGGGATGAGGAAATCCGGCTTAAAGATCTGCCGGACGACGGCAGCACCGTCATCTGGACCCGGGAGACGGACCAGTTTGTGACGGAGGAGCTCTACACCCTTGGAGCCGACGGGACGGAACAGCTTCTGGGCGACATCACGGCCCGGGGAATGGTTCTCGCCTACTACAGCCGTGACGGCAAACTGGCTCTGGTCATTTCCCAGCAGGTCGGTCACCTCTATATCAAGGATGCCTCCGGACAGTGGAAACGGGTGGAGCTTCCGGGCGATCTGAAGGATGAGACGGGCGTTTTCATGACGGACGCCGGTCTTCTGCACCAGGTTGATGCGGAGTCGGTTCACTATATCTATCTCCGCTGCGGCAGTCAGCTCTGCGCGGTCTCGCCGGACGGGGCGGTGACGGTCGTGCAGGACAGCGTGCGCGATTTTGACATTGTGGACGGGACACTGTATTTCAGCGACACCGGAAAGAATATCTATGCCGCCGCGTTAAACGGCGCCGGGATCTCCGAAAGCACGCTGCTTCTGTCGGGCATGGACACCTTCGCCGTCTCCCCGGACGGACGGTACCTCTACGGGATGTATGTCCACTCGGACGACGAGAAGGTGCGGAGCCTGTCGGTCTATCCGCTGCAGGAGGAAAATGCCTCGGAGACGGTGCTCAGCGAGAATATTTATGCGGACTCTCACGTCTACCTGTCTGCCGATGACGCCAGCGCCTACTACGGGGATGACGCCAGGAAGGCGGGAGATTTCTACTATGTGGGCACATTGAAGGTGTATCGTCCGGACAGCGGGGAGACGGAGACCATCGACGAGGACGTTTATAAAAATACTTTTACCAACGGCAAGGACTACGTTCTGCTCAGCGAGTATGGCCAGAGCATGGCCGGCACAGGGGCATTTGTGGCCTTTCACGGGGATCTGATGTACCGGAAACAGACGGCGGGCGACACGGACGGGCACCGCTTCGACTGGTATTATTACGATGGCGAAGAGAGTCTGCTGATGGCGTCGGATCTGGTAAACTAGAGCATTTTAAAGTTTTTGTCCGGGGAAAGGATTGGGGCGGGTATGAAAAAGAGAATTTTTAAGATCATTCTGGCACTTCTGGCGCTGCTTCTTCTGGGCTTCGGTTTGTCCCGGCTGGAAATCGGGCCTTTTTCCCAAAAGAAAAACGGTATGGAGGCCCGGACGACCCAGACGAAGGAGAGCCGGAAAAGCGAGGAGCAGATGATGGAGTTTATCTCCGTCGAGAGCATGAACGTCCGGGAGCAGGAATATGGGTTCCTGGAGCTTGCGGCAGAATGTCAGCTTCCGGATTACAGCGAGTATTTTAAAAGATATCAGCAGGAGGCGTCCGCCGGGACGGATGCCGCGGCCTTTGAAGCGCGGCTGTTTGCGCTGGCGGCGGAGGCGGTGGAGCGGGAGGCGGTGGATTCGGCTTCTTACTTGACCCGCGAGGTCATGGTCGATCTGTCCGTTCTGGATATTTCCCGGGAAAAGGAGGACTGGACGGACAAAGAACTGGAGAGGCTGGCCCGGCAGGCGGCGTTCGAGGCGGAGCTGGAGGAATTTGCCCTGGACATCATGGGCGAGTATCTGACCGGCACTGTAGGAGGGGAAATCGAGGACGCGGCCTGGAGCCGGGAGAATGAAGAAGAGGAGACTGCGGAGGATACTCTTGGGAATGGGGACAGCCAGGAAGCCGCGATACTGCCCGGCGGAAAGGAGGCGCAGATTTCATGAAAAAGGTAAAGCGCTGGATGAAACAATGGACCCGGCCAGCCTGCGCCGCCCTCCTGGCCTTCGTGATGGCCATCTCCCCGGCCTTTTCCTCCCCGGCCCTGGCGGCTTTCGGCAGAAAAAGCCTGCAAAAAGAGTATCTGGAGGGCCTCTATGAACGATTTGAGGACTATCTGGACGGCTTTGACAGCTACACGAATCTCGTCGACGACTCCCGCTACCGGTGCAGCCGCTGGGCCAACCAGGCCAATGCTCTTACCACGGAGCTGGATTACGCCATCGAGAATGCTGGGGAGAAGAGCTTCTGGCAGAAATTCAAGGAGACCTCCGACAAGATGGATCACAACGTGGTGGTGGAGCTTAACATTGCCGCTACCTGGGCCGGGCATTATCTGACGGACACGAAACTGGACGAGAAGGCCTATGTGGAATATCTGTCGCGGATCGTCTCCATGCACGACAAGGGATTTCTGGAGACGGCCCAGGCCCAGGCCGATTACACGGTCCGGGTCAACGTGGGCGTGGAGCTTCTGGATATGCTGGACACCACGGTGGACACCGCGTTAAAACGAAATTCCATCGAGGCGCTGCAGGTCACGGTGGAGGATCTCTGCGGAAAGGACGCCTATAAGACCTTAAAGGAAATGTTTAAGGACGCCAAAGAGCTGAAGGATAAGGTGGGGGATCTAAGCGCCGCTTTTCGGACTGAGGTGTCCAATGTGCAGGAGGCCTATTCGCTGGCGGTCTACGCCAGCCTCCACCAGGAAAATATCCGTTTTCTTCAGATCATCTGCGACCATGCGGATGAGACAGAGAACAGGAAACTTAAAAACGCGGCGCAGACGCTGATCGACGCCTCCAACCTGGATATGGCGGGACTGATTTTGATGGATCCCGCAGAGCGGCTTAAAAATTTTTCAAAAATCAAGTGCGCCTACGACGGCGTGCCCGGCATCGACGACTGCGTGGACTTTTCTATTTCCCTCGCCACCACCTCCGGCGCGGCGATGGCGGCGGAGGCCGGACTGACCCGGCTGGCCAGCGCCATCTCTTTTCTGGGGAGCAACGCGTCTCTGATTGTCGCCGGCTTTAAGATCGGCGGCAGCCTGGGACGGATTTTCATGGGCGACCGCTATGAATCCTTCCGGGAAATGCTGATCATGGACGAGATCGCGCAGGTGCTCTCGGAGGCCCTGCCCGCCTGTGAGGAGGAATACCGGAAATCCAGAAAAGACGACGGCCGCTACGGGGCCATTTATGACCTGGCGGCGGCCGGGGAGGCCCTCTGCTACGTGCGCCTGCGCGGCGAATATACGGCTTACGAGTACGGCAAGGCGGAGGACGATTCCCTCTCCGACGAGGAGCTGGACCAGCGCTATGAACATGTGGTATCCCGGCTGGGCCGCTATTATGAGGCTCTGGATGCGGTGTTTCCGGAGCCGCCGAAGCAGGTCACGGTGTTCGCGGACCGGGAATACCAGAAAAAGGCGGTGGCGGACGGCTTCGTGATCCGGGATTTCGCCGTTCCCCAGATTTACATAGAAGGAAATGAAAAAGCCACGGAGAAGATCAATGAGAGCCGGGCGCTCCGCGACCTGCGGGACATCGCGGAGGAGGACGCATTGAATATGGAGGACGCGCTGCGGGAGGCTGCTGTTTCCGGCGCTTCCGCCTCCTGGATCGAAAACTATGGTTCCGGTGCTCTGAGTGCTTCCAGTTCCCTGTGGGTCAAGGACGCGGGCGTGACGAAGCAGGCCGTCAGCATCATGCTGATGGAGTCCAGCTATTACCCGATGTCCGCCCATCCCACGTCGGCCCTGATTGGTTATACCTTTGACACGGAGAGCGGAAAACAGCTGGCGCTGGAGGACATTCTGGAGACCGGCGACGGCTCGTCCGCCGCAGAGAAGGAAATCCGGGAAAAATTTGCCGCGGCGCTGACCGCCGGATTTCTGGATTATGAATACAGCGGAGATCTGCTCCAGTGGGGCAGGCGTTCGGCAGAGGAAATCGTTACCGGATCCTTCCTGGAGCTGGAGGAGAGCTGGCGGGAGCGCCACTGGTATTTGTCGCCGGAGGGATTCCACATGCTGTTTGACGTGTACCAGATCGGCCCCTACGCGGCGGGGAATATCAACGTGACAGTTCCCTGGGAGAAGCTCTCTGGAATCATTAAGAGCGAGTACATGCCGGACAATCTGGAACGGCTGGCCGCGCAGGGAGCCCCGGAGCTTTTGAGCTACTCCAATCTGGGCGACAAGAATAAGTACGACGCGGAGGAACACATTTACGGCGATTTATCCCGCAGCTTCTGGGTTGGCTTCACGGACGCGGCGGCCTATGAGGTAAAGATGGAGTGCGGGAACCGGATGGTGTTCTACGCCAACCGTATGACGCCCCACGATGCCGTCTGCTTAAACGACGCCGAGCCCGAGACCGCTTCCCCGCTGGACGGCGGCACGGTCACGTACCTCTGGCGGCAGGAGGGCGCGGCGGACGCGCAGCGCGTCACGGTGGGATTTGGGAAGAATGAATAAAAATTACAAAAATAAGGAGAAACAGGATGAGGATTTTTAAGAAGAAACAATTCAATCTGTTAGCTGTAACGATTACCACTTTGCTGCTTGCGCTTACCTGCGGCCTCACAGCCTGCGGCAGTAAGAGCAGCGATCCGGCAGTTTCCAGCGCGGAAAACAGCAGAGCAGAAAACAGCGGCCCGGGGGAGGCAGCTGAAACGGGATCCGTCGGCATTCCCGTCAATCCGGAACTGGAAGCGGCGGCGCTGGAAGAGAGCGCGGAGCTCACGATGGAAGATGCGCAGGCAAAGCTGATCTGCAAAAATGAGAGATGGATCGCGGTTGCGTATTATGGACCCGAAGATGTAAGATTGTCTCCCTGCTGGAATGGAACGGTGGACGCGTGGCCTTTTGGGCAGTATGGAAGAGATTTAAGCAGTGGGTGGACGGTCGCGTATATGGTTCGCAGGCCCGAACGGGGAGACAGCCTGTTCAGCCAGGAGGAGCTGGACGGGTTGGGGCTGAATGTTAAAGATCGAATGGACGAGAGCTCTTCTGTCACATTTGAACATCTGGAGCAGATGAGCGAGACAGAAATGAGAGCCATCGGCATCCCGTTTCTGGACGGGCATAAGTGTCTGATTGAGAATCAGACCAGCGTGGGAAGCGACAATTTCTGCATGATTGTCAGTTTTTCCTGGCTGGATGAGATGAGCGAGGCGGACAGCGAAGGATTTCTGGACCGCGTAAGCTTTTTCGCGGAGGACGGCGCGCCGCTGGATGATTATTTTGATGGATATACGTTGGAAAAAGAGCTGTATACGGATATTACGTTTACCGTAGACTTGTATTTCCGTTCTTCTGACTCAAATAAGGAGCAAAATGAGACGATGATTCAGAAATTGAAGGAGAGCGTGCCGTACATGATCTATACGGGGCTGGATGGAGAGACTGTGAAAACGAGTCTTTCGTGGGAATAGGGCGTATCCCGAAACGGGTGTCAACAGAATGAAAAAATAAAGGAGAAACAATATGATTAAATTTAAGAGATATATGACTGCAATTACGTTAATGCTTTTCATTCTTTGCCTTTCGGCCTGTAGCAATGATAATGGAGCTTCCTCTAAGACTTCCAGTACGGAAAGCGGGAAACAGAATGAGGAGCTTGAAACAGAACCAGCCGGATCCGGCAAGGATGCCGAAAACGAACAGGCAGCGGCTCTCACATTGGCAGACGGGGAGGCGAAGCTGATCTATGCAAAGGATAATTATGTAGTTGCGGCATTTCATGGGCCGGATGGTGATATTGGCGCCTATTTCTGCGATGCGGATGGAAACAGAATTGACGATCAGGTTGGATACGGAAACCCGAGTGAGGGCTGGACACTGGTTATCGCAAGAGAATTTCCAGAAGAGTATGATTCCGGAAAACTTGTCCTGCATTTCACCGATTATGACGCAGAAAAGAATGCAGACGGAACATATGCAAGCCAGAATTACCCTATCGCAGAGCAGATGACAGAGGAAGAAATGAAGGCCATCGGTCTGGATTTTCTCGACGGACAATGCTGTATAGTCGGAGATGGCATGACAATCTATAGCGGAAATTCGTTTGGTCTGACATTTGGAATCAACTGGCTGGATGACAATTATTTTGTTTCATTTAGAGACATGGAAGGCTTTGCCGACCGTTTTTCCTATTTTGCGGGGGACGGAACGCCTCTGGATGAATATTTTGAAGGCTATTCCACATTGGAAATCAACACAATGACAAATATGTTCGATGTCATATTGGTACAAGATGGCGACACAGGCGACAAAGAAAAAAATAAGAGTATGTGCGATGAGCTAAAGGCATGTGAGCCGTATGTTATTTATACAGGACTCGATGGAACAGAGCAGCGCTTCAATTTGCTTACAGAGCAGTAGAAGCCAGAACATATATGTGACTGGACGGCAACGACATCTCGACGAACGCCCCCTCTTGTGATATACTAGGAGCACTTAGCGAGGTCCCTCACGAGCTTAGTGCGAGTCATCCTGTGGATACTAGGAGCACTTAGCGAGGTCCCCCACGAGCTTAGTGCGAGTCATCCCGTGGATACTAGGAGCACTTAGCGAGGTCCCCCACGAGCTTAGTGCGAGTCATCCCGTGGATACTAAACGATAGTATGTTCTGGCAGGAGGCGTTTTTATGAACGAACAGAAAGATAAAGAGCCGGTAAAGAGAATATGTGTGGGTCTGCTGGCCCATGTGGACGCAGGCAAAACGACGCTGTCCGAGGCACTGCTCTATACCAGCGGACGCATCCGCAGGCTGGGGCGGGTGGACCGGGGCGACGCCTACCTGGATACCTACGAGCTGGAAAAAAAGAGAGGCATCACCATCTTCTCCAAGCAGGCAGAGCTGGCATGGAATCATATAAACGTCTCGCTTCTGGATACGCCGGGGCATGTGGATTTCTCAGCGGAAATGGAGCGGACGCTGCAGGTGCTGGATTACGCGCTCCTGGTCATCAGCGGTACCGACGGCGTACAGGGGCACACGCGCACGCTCTGGCGTCTGCTGGCCCGCTACGAAATCCCCGTATTTATTTTTATAAATAAAATGGATCTGGCCGGAGAGCGGAAGGACGCGCTGATGGAGGAACTGAAAAACCATCTGGACGGAAGCTGCGTCGATTTCGGGAATGCGGGGACGGATAGCTTTTTTGAGGAAACGGCCGTCTGCAGTGAGGCGGCGCTGGAGGAATACCTGGAGACGGGAGCCGTCGGAAACGGCGTCATCCGGGATCTGATCGCCTTCCGGAAGCTGTTTCCCTGCTTTTTTGGCTCGGCGCTGCGCTTAAACGGGGTGGAGGAGCTTCTGCAGGGGCTGGAGGAATGGACAGCCCCGCCGCCCCGGGCCAGCGAATTTGGCGCCCGCGTGTTCAAAATCACCCGGGACAGCCAGGGAAACCGTCTGACCCACATGAAGATCACCGGCGGCGTCCTGCGGGTGCGGGATCTGGTAAACGGCGAGAAGGTCAGCCAGCTGCGCATTTATTCCGGAGAGAAATTCGAGGCGGTAAATGAGGTACACGCCGGCATGATCTGCGCTGCGGCGGGACTTTCCCGCACGTCCGCCGGGCAGGGACTGGGAGAATGCAGCGAGGCGGCTCTGCCGGTGCTTGAGCCGGTGCTGACCTACCGGGTGGAGCTGCCGGAGGGAACGGACGCCGCGTCCGTTCTCCCCAGGCTCATGCAGCTGGAGGAGGAAGAACCGGAGCTTCACATCGTCTGGGAGGAGGAGAAGAAAGAGATTCACGCCCAGATCATGGGCGAGATCCAGATGGAGATCTTAAAAAGCCTGATTGCGGAACGCTTCGGCATCGAGATTCGGTTCGGCGGGCGCAGCATCGTCTACAAGGAGACTATCCTGGACACGGTGGAGGGCGTGGGACATTTTGAACCTCTGCGCCACTACGCGGAGGTCCATCTCCTGCTTGAGCCGGGAGAGCCGGGCAGCGGACTGTCCTTTGCCAGCGCCTGCAGCGAGGATATTCTGGATAAAAACTGGCAGCGCCTGGTGCTGACCCATCTGGAGGAAAAGGAGCACCGGGGAGTGCTGACCGGGGCTCCCATCACCGATATGCGCATTACCCTGATGTCGGGCCGGGCTCATGTGAAGCACACCGAGGGCGGCGATTTCCGGCAGGCCGTTTACCGGGCGGTGCGCCAGGGACTGCGGCAGGCCCGCTCCGCCCTTCTGGAACCCTGGTATGAGTTTTCCCTGGAGGTGCCGGAGCGCTTCATCGGCCGCGCCATGACCGATCTGGAGCGGCGGCATGGAACCTTTGAGGCGCCGCTTCTGGAGGACGGAACTGCGCTTCTGACCGGCACGGCGCCGGTGGCGGCTCTGGACGGATATCAGACGGAGGTGACGGCCTACAGCGGCGGCCTGGGCCATCTTACCTGCACCTTCCGCGGATATGGCCCCTGCCACAACGAGGAGGAGGTCGTCGCGGCCGCTGGCTACGATCCCGACGCGGACCTGGAAAATCCCTGCGGCTCCGTTTTCTGTACCTACGGGGCCGGGTTTGCGGTCCCCTGGGATCTGGTGAAGGACTACATGCATCTGCCCTCCTGTCTGGGCAAAGGGAAAAAGGCGGGCGGAGAGACGGCGCAGGAGGAAGCTGCGCGCCAGATCAGCCGGGACGCCCTCTCCGCCGACGGACGCGGCCGGGAACCGAAGGAGCAGCGCTGGCTGGGCACGGAGGAAATTGACGCGATTTTAGCCAGCACCTATTACTCCAACCCCAAAAAGAAGGCCGGCGAACGCCGGAGACCGGAAACGAGGGTGTACCGTGCGGCAGAACCGGAGCGCCGTGAATCTGGAAACGCCGGCGCGGGAACATCCGCAAAGACGGGGAAACCGGCGGCAAAACGGGAAGAATATCTGCTGGTGGACGGATACAACATCATTTTCGCCTGGGAGGAGCTGCGCGAGCTGGCTAAAACCAATATTGACAGCGCCCGCGGAAAGCTGCTGGATATTCTCTGCAATTACCAGGGAATCCGCAAATGCCATGTCATCGCCGTCTTTGACGCCTACCGGGTGCAGGGACATCCGGAGGAGGCATTGGACTACCACAACATCCACGTGGTGTTTACCAGGGAGGCGGAGACCGCCGACCGGTATATTGAGAAGTTTGCCCACGAGAACGGGGCGAAGCACACCGTCATCGTGGCCACCTCCGACTACCTGGAGCAGATCATCATCCGCGGCCAGGGGTGCATCCTTTACTCGGCCCGGGAGCTGCAGGAGGAGATCGCCCGCGCCGGGGCGGAGCTGCTTGCATCCTATGAAGGCAAAGATGCAGGACAGAAAAATTATCTTCAGGACTATATTCCTGAGGACGTGCTCCAAACCATATCCGAAGCGGAAAGCACCATGAAAAATAAAGACCTGTGACATGAAAAACAGCCAGGGAAACCGGGCTGTTTTTCATAATTATGAATTTGGTTTTAAAAGAATATGAAACCCAGCCGTTTCCCCGATTTAAAACCAGAAGGACGTCTGAACGGAAGACTGAACCGCATTTTGTAAAGATAGCGAAAAGAAATTTCGCAAATTTTCCAAATTTATTGTGCTGTTTGCATAAAAATATGAACGATTTCCTCGCGAAAGACAGATGTATATTTCAAAAATGCACAAAACGCCCTCCGGATGGGCAGTTTTCGTTTGTTGAATGTGTTTCATTTCCGTGATATACTTAGGCAAAAGCAGGTTTTAAAAATTTAAAGGGCTGAACCTGCTTGTGCCTGCGCGCGGCACCCACTGGAAAGGGGGAAATTTTTACATGTACGAAGCATTTAGCAACGCAGTAAACGCAGTCAATGGCATTATCGCCGGACCCGCAGTCGTTGTCCTGGTCGTATGCAGCGGTATCTATTTAAGTGTCCGTCTGGGATTTTTCCAGCTGGTTCACTTCAAAGACATGTGGAGCCGTATCATTGACAAATCGTCTTCAGAGTCGGGTATCTCGTCATTTGCATCCTTCTGTACCGCCATGGCCATGCGTGTCGGTACCGGAAACGTGGCCGGTGTGGCCGTTGCCGTGTATATGGGCGGTCCTGGCGCCGTATTCTGGATGGTGCTTGCAGGTATTTTAAACTCTGCCGTCTGCTTCTCCGAATGTACGCTGGCAGTTCTTTACAAAACCCGTATCGATGGCCAGTACCGCGGCGGCGGCGCTTACTGTGCAGAGAGAGGACTGGGCTGGAAGGCTTATGGTACTCTCATGGCGGTCGTTATTATGGTCGGTACCGGTCTTTTCATGCCGGCTGCCGCTACCTTCACCATCGGTGACGGCTTCCTCCAGGCGCTGAATATCCCGCAGTGGATCACCGCTCTGGCAGTCGCTCTCATCACCGCCGTTGTCGTGATCGGCGGCATCAAGAGAATCGGCGATATCGCTTCTCTGGTCGTTCCTTTCATGGTAACTATTTATCTGATTGCTACCGTTGTTGTGTTAGTGGTTAACATCACCGAGCTTCCCGGCGTAATCGTTATGATTGTCAAGAGCGCCTTCGGTTTAGAGGCTGTCTTCGGTGCGACTCTGGGTACCGCAGTTATGCAGGGCTTCAAGAGAGCAACCTTCTCATCCGCTTCCGGTATGGGAGAAGCTTCTCCGACCGCTGCCGCTGCTGAGACCAGCCATCCTATCAAACAGGGTATGGCCAACGCAGCAGGCGTATGGCTGGATACTGTTATCGTATGTACCTGCTCCGGTATGATGATGATTCTGACTGACTGCTATAACACTGCCGGCGGATATATTGGAAGCGGCGCGGCTGAGCTTGGTCAGCTGGCTGCTGAGGGGTACAACGGCGTTCTGTTTGTACAGCTTGCCTGCCGTACCGTTATGGGCAGTATTGCTCCCACATTCATCGCCATTATGCTGGCGCTCTTCTCCTGGACCTGTCTGATCAGCTACTACTATGAGGCTGAGACGGCTGCCATGTACCTGTTCCAGGGCAAGGAGAAGGAGAAAATCCGTAAGACCGTCATCATGATTCTCCGGATTGCCGTTCCGGTTATCATCTTTATCTGGGGCAACATCGACAACGCGCTGGCATGGAGCATTTCCGATACGGCGCTGTTCGGTACCACCTGGATCAATATGCTGGTCGTTCTCTTACTTTCTCCGAAGGTATTTGCCCTTTACAAGGACTACGAGGAGCAGATGAAGGCCGGAAAGGATCCGTACTACAACCCGGATAAGCTTTGCTGGAAGGGCGTGGACGTGGAGATGTGGAAGGACGTCAACAAAAAATACATCGCCAACGATAAATAATCGCTGGACGGCTTCTTCCTGTGGGGGGATGCCGATATACAGGAAAAGAGCCAGGGCTGTGAAAGTCCTGGATGCTTAAGAAAATGCAGCCCAACCACCGGGAAACCAATGGTTGGGCTGCCGTTTCGTTTGTAATTATGAGACGGATAATAAGTTAATATTGCTCTCTTTGTCGCGTTCACTCCAGCGAATTACTTTGGCGTCGTAATTTTGGAATGCGTCTTCGATACCTCGTGCAATATTGTTTTGATCATTTAATATTACAATTAGCTGACTTTCATTTTTTCTGGCGGGTTTTGTGTCATTCCACGCAAAAAGGATATTTCCCATGGTAGATTTGTTGGGATTATTTACCGCCTGGCATAGCCGTTCCGGTTTTGTTTTGCTTCGCTGTATCAGAAAGTCATAGTTATGTGAGAAACCCGATACTCCCATAAACTGTACGTTGTCGGTATAATAGATTTCTTTTTCCAGGAAAAAATCCTGTATATCGTCTAAAAAGAAAGATGATACTCTGGATTTTGATACAGAAAACATGTCATCAATGCGAATCATCGCCTGAATGAACAGATGCTTCTTCTGCGCAAAATTTTTAACCGGTGCTTTTGCCGTGAGTTCATCTCCTTTTAACTGGACACCGAATTGATATAAAATTCGCTGGAGCTGAAGTTTCCGGTTTGGCGTTAATTGCAGACCGTTCATTTTTAAAGTGTGCATGGTAGCGCTGTCATCGGTAAAGAAAATATCATTGCCTTCCTGTTTCACATAAATCTGTAAATAGTCGTTCGCATGATCAAGATATGGAGTGGTAATCTCATAATATTCTCCAACCTTTTCAAAGGTAATCTCATTTTTTAACCAGGATGTATAATCATCAATTAATTTTTGAATATCCAAGACTACACCTCCTTTATAATTCCGGTTGATAATGAATCACAGGCGGATCAATTACATTGAATTTATTTAAAAAGGAAATCGTATTTTCAGTGAACTGTTTACTTTGAATATCCTCTGCCGGGAAAGCCCAAAGGCGGCCATATTCTTCACTGTATAGATGCCAATGGCTTCCCGTTATTTTTTCTCCGTCTGGATTAATATGTATATTGGACGGATTAATATGTAATTCCAGTAATAGAATACCGTTTTTTATAATTCGGGCACCCATATTGTATTTTAAAGAATTAATTTTGCCTCTGAAAATGTTAATTGCAAAAAGATCCTTTTTTTGGTCCCCGACAACGTTAAATTCTGTAGAATCTCCTTTTGAGGGGAAATTAATTTCTGAGACCAGCGAATGTTTCAGCATATTTAGAAGTCTGTCTGCTTCTTTTTGACTTATTTTGACAGCGGCCAATTATAATTCCCTCCTCCGGATATCTTTTTTAAATTATACTATAAAGAATGATTGGTGTCACGTAAAACGGAAGAGACGATTATTTTATCTCCCCAGTCTCCCCTTAAAATCCCCATACCCAAACTCTTTCAGACACTCCGTCCTCCCATCCTCGCGGAGCACGAAGATTCCCGGCAGAGGCATCCCGTTGAAGGTATTATTCTTGCAGGTGGTGTAAATGGCCATGTCCCCGAACAGCAGAAGGTCTTCCTCTGCAAGCGGCGCACGGAACCCGTAATCACCGATCACGTCCCCCGACAGGCAGGTGGGGCCGCCCAGACGGTACGTGTAGGAAGATTCCCCGGCCTCTCCGGTTTTCCCGGCCCCGTCCTCCTCGCTTTCCCCGGTTTCCCCGGCCTCCCCGGCCCCGTAGAGCGGCGGCCGGTAGGGCATCTCCAATACATCCGGCATGTGGCAGGCCGCGCTGGAGTCAAGAATGGCGATTTTCGTCTCGCCGTTCCGGATCACGTCCAGCACCCGGGTGGCCAGATACCCCGCGTTCAGCGCGCAGGCCTCCCCCGGCTCCAGGTACACCTGAACGCCCCAGTCGCTCTGGGCCTTCCGGATGCAGCGCTCCAGCCGCTCGATGTCGTAGCCGGGGCGGGTGATGTGGTGGCCGCCTCCGAAATTCACCCATTTCATGCGGGGGAGAACATCGCCGAAGCGCTCCTTCACCGCCAGAAGTGTGGTCTCCAGATCGTCGGAGTCCTGCTCGCAGAGCGTGTGGAAATGGATGCCGTCCAGCAGCCCGATGAGCTCCGGTGTCATTTTCTCATCCCACTGGGCGCGGGTGGTTCCCATGCGGCTGCCCGGCGCGCAGGGGTCGTAGATGGCGTGCCCCTCCTGGGTCGAGCACTCCGGGTTGACGCGCAGCCCCACACTCTTACCGGCGGCCTTCGCCGCGGGGCCGAAGCGTTCCAGCTGGCGGGGAGAGTTGAACATGATATGATCCGCATAGCGCAGCAGCTCGTCGAACTCGTCCGCCCGGTACGCGCCGCAGAACACGTGAACCTCCTTCCCCGGCATCTCCTCGGCGCCCAGGCGCGCCTCGTAGAGGCCGCTGGCCTCCGTGCCTGCCAGATAGGGCTCCAGCACAGGGTAGAGATTAAAATTTGAAAACGCCTTCTGGGCCAGCAGAATCTTACATCCGGTGCGCTTCGCCACGCCGGCCAGGATTTCGCCGTTTTTTCGTAAGGCCGCCTCGTCCAGAATGTAGCAGGGCGTAGGAAGGGCGCCGAAGAGTTCCTCCGGCGCCTTACCGTCAAGCCCGGCGAACGGCGGGCGGGCGTCCTTAATTCCGGGCGCTCCCATCAGTCCACCAGAGCCGGCGCATGGCTCTCGCTTCTGGGAAGTCCGTACTGATCCAGCGCATCCAGGAAGGGATCGGGATCAAACTCCTCCACGGTATAGACGCCGGGCTTGTTCCATTTGCCGGTTAAAAGCATCAGCGCGCCGCACATGGCGGGAACGCCGGTGGTGTAGCTGATGGCCTGGCTGCCCACCTCGCGGTAGCACTCCTGGTGGTCGCACACATTATAAATATAGTAGGTTTTCTCTTTTCCGTCCTTCATGCCGGTGAAAATGCAGCCAATGTTGGTCTTTCCCTTAGTACGCGGGCCCAGGCTGGCGGGATCCGGCAGGAGAGCCTTCAAAAACTTGATCGGCACGATCTGGTGGCCCTCAAACTCGATGGGGGTGGTGGAGAGCATTCCCACGTCCTCCAGACAGCGCATGTGATCCAGATAGCTCTGGCCGAAGGTCATAAAGAAGCGGATGCGCTCCACCTCCGGGAAATTCAGGGCCAGGCTTTCGATCTCCTCGTGGTGCAGCAGGTACATGTCCTTCTGGCCCACCTGGTCGAACTCATACTCCCGCTTGATGCTCATGGCGGGAATCTCGATCCAGTGCCCGTTTTCCCAGTAGCTTCCGGGCGCGGACACCTCGCGTAAGTTGACTTCGGGATTGAAGTTGGTGGCGAAAGCGTAGCCGTGGTCGCCGCCGTTGCAGTCTAAGATATCGATGGTTCTGATGGTGTCAAACTCGTGCTTTTTGGCGTAGGCGCAGTAGGCCTGGGTTACGCCGGGGTCGAAGCCGCAGCCTAAGAGGGCAGTGAGGCCGGCCTTCTCGAACTTCTCGCGGTAGGCCCACTGCCAGCTGTAGTCGAAGTAGGCGGAAAAGCCCGCCTCCTCGCAGCGCTTCTCGTAGATGGCGCGCCACTCGGGATCGTCCGTGTCCTCCGGCTCGTAGTTGGCCGTGTCCATGTAGTTGACGCCGCAGGCTAAGCAGGCGTCCATGATGGTCAGATCCTGGTAGGGCAGGGCGATATTCATGACCAGGTCGGGGCCGTAGGCTTTGATCAGGTCGATGACCTGGTTTACGTCGTCCGCGTCCACCTGGGCCGTGGTGATCTTCGTGGCGGTTTTGGGAGCCAGCTCGGCGGCCAGCTTGTCGCATTTGGATTTGGTGCGGCTGGCGATGCACAGCTCCGTGAATACCTCGCTGACCTGGCAGCATTTCTGGATGGCGACGGACGCGACGCCGCCGCAGCCGATTACAAGGACTTTGCTCATAGTTCGTTCTCCTCTTTCCTTTATTTTTACAGTTTTATCATGTTTTAGTGAAACCGTTATTTGCAGCCGTGCAGTGCAAGGATCAGCTCGCGCAGAACCTTGCAGGCCGTGGCCGTGGATACGCCGCTGGCGTCTAAAAGGGGGGCCAGTTCATTGACGTCCGCCGCCACCACGCGGGCGGTGCAGACCGTGCGGATGGCATCTAAAAGCCCGGTGAAGCTGACGCCTCCGGCCTCCGGCGTGCCCGTGCCCGGGAAAATGGAAGGATCCAGGCAGTCTAAGTCGATGGTGAAGTAGACCGGGACATTTTTTTCGCGGAGCGCCGTCACGGTCTCCTTAAGGCCGTCAAAGCCGAAGGGGTGAAGCTCAGTGTGCTCCTTCGCGAAGCGAAATTCCTCCCGATCCCCGCTGCGGATGCAGAACTGATGGATGCGCCCGTCGCCTAACAGGTCGTGGCAGCGGCGCAGCACGCAGGCGTGGCTCAGCTTCGCGCCCAGGTAGTCGTCCCGCAGGTCGGCGTGGGCGTCGAAGTGGATGATGTGAAGCTCCGGATAGCGGCGCACGGCGGCGCGCACCGCGCCCAGCGTGACCAGATGCTCCCCGCCCAAAAGCAGCGGGAATTTGCCGTCGGTGAAAATTTCCTCTGCGCGCTCCTCGATATCCTTGAGTGCTGTCTCAGAGCTGCCGAAGCAGAGCTCCATGTCGCCGCTGTCGAACACGGCGCAGTCGGTGAGGTCCGCGTCCTGGTAGGGGCTCCAGGTCTCCAGCCCGAAGCTCTCGTGGCGCATGGCCGAAGGGCCGAAGCGTGCGCCGGGGCGGAAGCTGGTGGTGGAGTCGAAGGGGGCTCCGTAGAGCACCATGTCCGCCTCCTCATACCCGCAGTCGCAGCCGATAAAGGTCTCAATGTTTGGATTCATCATCTATTTTTCCACCTCCTGCAGCATTTCCTCCAGGAAGGCGGGCAGCCAGAACGCGCCCACGTGCAGCCTGGGGGTGTAGTACCGTGTGTGAAGATTTAAGGAACGCCATGCCTCGGCGTCCAGATCGTCGGTGGGGTGGTATTTTTTGCTGGCAAACCCGAAGAGCCAATAGCCGGCCGCGTAGGTGGGAATGTGGGCCTGGTACACGCGGCTGATGGGGAAGGTGTTCACGATCCGCTTGTGGCTGCGCTTCATGGCCTCGGCGTCCTCCGAGTAGAACGGGCTTCCCTGTTGGTTGACCATGATGCCGTCCGGGCGGAGGGCGTTGTAGCAGTTGCCGTAAAATTCTCTGGTGAACAGTCCCTCCGAGGGGCCGAAGGGGTCGGTGGAGTCCACGATGATCAAATCGTAGGAGCTCTCCCGGCGGCGGATGAATTTGAGCGCGTTCTCAAAATGGATGTGCACGCGGCGGTCGTCCATCCGGCAGGCGTTGCTGGGGAGGTACGTGCGGCAGGCCTCCACCACCTGGGGATCCATCTCCACCAGGTCGATGCGCTCCACCCGGTCGTAGCGGGTCAGCTCCCGCACCACGCCGCCGTCCCCGGCGCCGATCACCAGGATGTCGCGGATACCGGGATGCACCGCCATGGGAACATGGGTGATCATCTCGTCGTAGATAAATTCGTCCCGCTCCGTCAGCATGACGTTGCCGTCCAGCGTGAGCACCCGCCCAAATTCGGGCGTCTCGAAAATGTCAATCTGCTGGTAGTCGCTTTTTTTAGAGTAAAGATGTCTGGTCACCCGGATGCTGTGCTTGACGTCCGGGGTGTGAAATTCGCTGAACCACATTTCCATAAGTCGGTGCCTCCTATTCTAATACGTTGATTCTCTTTAAGTCCGGATCCTCGGAGCCGGTCATGCTGCAGCCCTTCTCCTTGGCGTAGGTGATGTGCTCCAGGATCTCGGCGGTGATGCGCTCGCCGGGAGCCAGGATCGGGATTCCGGGCGGATAGCACATGACGAACTCGCTGCACACCCGGCCCTCGCTCTCCTCCAGCGGGAGGCTTACCTTGCTGGCATAGAATGCCTCCTGGGGGCTGGTCACGACGGTGGGATCGATGTACTCCTGGTGCAGAAGCCCCGTGCCGTCCTTCTGATAGCGGCGGCGGATCTCCGCCAGCGCGCTGACTAACCGCTCCAGCTCCTGGGGGCGGTCGCCGATGGAGAGGTAGGCGAGAATATTTCCGATGTCGCCGAACTCGATCTGGATGTCGTACTCATCCCGCAGGATGTCGTAGACCTCGATGCCGGCCAGGCCGATGTCCAGGGTGTGGACGCTTAATTTGGTGGTGTCAAAATCGAATACGGAGTTTCCGTTCATCAGCTCACGGCCGAAGGCGTAGTAGCCGCCCACCGCGTTGATCTCCTGGCGGGCGTACTCGGCCATGTCGGCCACCTGGTGGAAAATCCGGCGTCCTCTGAGGGCCAGGTTGCGGCGGCTGATATCCAGGCTGGACATCAGCAAGTAGCTTCCGGATGTGGTCTGGGTTAAGTTGATCATCTGGCGCACATAACCGGCGTGGACATTGGGGCCGATGAGCAGGAGGCTGGACTGGGTTAAGCTGCCGCCGCTCTTGTGCATGGAGACCGCGGCCATGTCGGCGCCTGCGGCCATGGCGGACACCGGAAGGCCGCCTCCGAAGTAAAAATGTGTCCCGTGGGCCTCGTCGGCCAGACAGAGCATCCCGGCGGCGTGGGCCATCCGGACGATGGCGCGCAGGTCGCTGCAGATGCCGTAGTAGGTGGGGTTGTTAACCAGCACGGCCACGGCGTTCGGGTGCTCGGCGATGGCCTTGGCCACCTGCTCCCGCTCCATGCCCAGGGCGATGCCCAGCCGCTGGTCCACCTCGGGATTGACGTAGACCGGCACGGCGCCGCAGAGCACCAGCGCGTTGATGACGCTGCGGTGTACGTTGCGGGGCAGGATGATCTCGTCCCCGCGCTTGCAGGCGGAGAGAATCATGCTCTGCACGGAGCTGGTGGTGCCGCCCACCATCAGAAAGGCGTGGGCCGCGCCGAACGCGTCTGCGGCCAGCTCCTCCGCCTCCTGGATGACGGAGACGGGATGGCAGAGGTTGTCGAGAGGTTTCATGCTGTTGACGTCCACCCCCACGCACTGCTGGCCTAAGAATGCGGTCAGCTCGGGGTTTCCGCGCCCGCGCTTGTGCCCAGGCACGTCGAAGGGCACGACGCGCATCTGGCGGAAGGTTTCCAGCGCTTCGTAAATAGGAGCCCGGCTCTGATCCAGGCGGGTATGATCCTTCTTCATTCGTTAGCCTCCTCTGGTTCCAGCAAAATAAAAACGCAAGCTGTGCCATGTGCACAACTTGCGTGAATCAGCTGAATGTACGCTGCAGCCCGTGGCCTTACCTGGTTCCCTGGCGGGGCAGGGCGGGCTTCCTGGGCAGGAATGCGGTAAAAGTTCAGAACAGGACGGAATGATAAGAGTCTATATAGCAATCATACTTTTACTACTCGTATTGACCGTTTCACAAGTCTGCGCACAGGCGCATTTCGGTTATGAAGGAACCAACTTATAAAATTTGAGCTTCTCACTCAATCAATAGGGCTGCCCTTGGGCGGCCAATCGGCAGTGGACCCGGCTGTCCGTATGGCCTTGACTCCCATCCGGGAGTGGTCCAGAATAATTGCTTTGAAAAGACTTCTAAAATACCCTTTCCAAATTACTTAGAGCTTAACACAGATGGCTGTGCGTTGTCAAGTTTCCTGAGAATTTTCACTCAGCTTACCATCCCCCCGATGGTCCCGCTCCCCGCACACATTCCCAGGACAGTCAGAAGCTCCTTTACGTCCGCCTCCAGCCCGCCGTTTAAGAAAAACGAGGCCGCCAGAAGAATCAGAAAGTAGAGCACTCCCGTGGCCAGCCCCCAGAGGAATTTGTGCTGCCCGCTGGCTTTGCCCGCCAGGATGCCGCCAACCAGGCAGGTAATCACGTACACGCCGGTCACAGCCATATTTACGGCGCTTTCCCCCAGCTGCAGCTTATAGAGCCCCAGCGCGAGGGCTAAGAGAAGCACTCCTGTCAGAAAATAGGCGGCGAGAAGGGATTTTAAAAGTATCCACGCTTTTGTCCGTTCCATAAGCGTCTCCTTTAAACTTGGCTATCTGGTTCAATATATTCCCGCGGGAAGGCGGATATTCCGTTAAAACTGCTGCAAAATGTGCACTTGCGCAAGCCGTGAACATGTGGTATAATCTCTTAGAATTTATGAAATTTTATAAGAGCGGAGGACATAAAGTATGAAGCACGTGAAGACTTTAAGCGCAAACACTTTAAAGAACACCATGAAGAACGGCGGCTGCGGCGAGTGCCAGACTTCCTGCCAGTCTGCCTGCAAGACTTCCTGCACCGTAGGAAATCAGAGCTGCGAGAACAGCAACAGATAGTTTCTTGCATCCGGGTCAGGGATACCCGCAGTGGATAAGGGGACACGCGCGTTTGTGTGTCCCCTTATCCACTGCGGGTATAGTTGCGTTTGCACTTTGTGATGAAAGACGACAAAGAGGAGTATAGTCAGTGATACATCAGTATAAAAATAATGGATTTAATATCGTCATGGACGTGAACAGCGGCTCAGTCCACGTGGTGGATCCCGTTGTCTACGACGCCATAGAGATTCTGGCAGAGCTGGCGGGAGACATGGCCGATGCCAGGCCGCTTTCAGAGAGCGAGAAGGCGGCGGTGAGAGAGAAGCTCTCTGGCGCTTATGAATGTCCCGAGATCGACGAGGCGCTGGAGGACATACAGCTTCTCATCGACCGCGAGGAGCTTTTCACCGCAGATCTCTATAAGGACTATGTGCTGGATTTCAAGAAGAGGAAGACCGTGGTGAAGGCCCTCTGCCTGCACATCGCCCACGACTGCAACCTGGCGTGCCGCTACTGCTTTGCGGAGGAGGGCGAGTACCACGGGCGCAGGGCTCTGATGAGCTTCGAGGTGGGAAAGAAGGCCCTGGATTTCCTGATTGCCAATTCCGGCAACCGCAGGAATCTGGAGGTGGACTTCTTCGGCGGCGAGCCCCTGATGAACTGGGACGTGGTTAAGCAGCTTGTGGAATACGGCCGCTCCAAAGAGGAAGAATATAATAAGAAGTTCCGCTTCACGCTGACCACCAACGGCGTTCTCTTAAACGACGAGGTCATGGAGTTCTGCAACCGGGAGATGGGAAACGTGGTGCTGAGCCTGGACGGCCGTCCGGAGGTCAACGATAAGATGCGCCCGTTTCGAAACGGCAAGGGAAGCTATGAGCTCATTGTCCCGAAGTTTCAGAAGTTTGCCGACAGCAGAAACCAGAACAATTACTATGTGAGAGGCACATTTACCCGGGAGAACCTGGATTTCTCCCAGGATGTGATACATTTTGCGGACCTGGGATTTAAGCAGATGTCCATCGAGCCGGTGGTGGCTTCCCCCGAGGAGCCGTACGCCATCCGCGAGGAGGATCTTCCGAAGATCATGGAGGAGTACGACAAGCTGGCGGTGGAGTACATCAAACGCCAGAAGGAGGGAAGGGGCTTCAACTTCTTCCACTTCATGCTGGACTTAAACCAGGGCCCCTGCGTGGCCAAGCGGCTTTCCGGCTGCGGTTCCGGTACGGAGTACCTGGCGGTCACTCCCTGGGGCGATCTGTATCCCTGCCACCAGTTTGTGGGCGAGGAAAAATTCCTTCTGGGAAATGTAGATGACGGCATCACCAACACGGAGGTGCGGGACGAGTTCAAGCTCTGCAACGTCTATGCGAAAGACAAGTGCAGGGACTGCTTCGCCCGCTTCTACTGCAGCGGCGGATGCGCGGCCAATTCCTACAATTTCCACGGTTCCATTCTGGACGCATACGATATCGGATGCGAGATGCAGAAGAAGCGGATCGAGTGCGCAATCATGATCAAGGCCGCATTGGCTGAATGAAATTAAAGGAGAAAAGAACAATGAAAAGCAACAAAGGAAAGGGCCTTCTGGGCCTGATCGTACTGATCATTGCTATCGCTGTTTTCGGGTATATGGGCTACAGCCACATGAATGAGATCAAGCTGGGCCTGGATCTGGACGGCGGCGTCAGCATCACCTATCAGGCGGTCAAGGAGAATCCGACGGCCGAAGAGATGTCTGACACCATCTACAAGCTGCAGCAGAGAGTGGAAGGCTACAGCAACGAGGCGCAGGTATACCAGGAGGGAGACAACCGCATCAACGTGGATATCCCCGGCGTATCCGACGCCAACGCCATTCTGGAGGAGTTAGGAAAGCCTGGCTCCCTCTACTTCATGGATATGGAGGGCAATGTGATCCTCACCGGCGACCAGGTGGCCTCCGCCCAGGAGGGCATCTATGAGAGCCAGACCGGACAGAAGGAGTACATCGTAAGCCTTACGTTCACCGACGAGGGTGCGGAGAAGTTCTCCGAGGCGACCTCCGCCAACATCGGCAACCCCATCGCCATCGTCTACGACGGGGAGCTGGTTTCCAGCCCCATCGTGCAGTCCGCCATCACCGACGGACGCTGCCAGATCGACGGCATCGGGGATTTTGAGACTGCCAGACAGCTGGCGGCCACCATCCGCATCGGTTCTCTGTCCTTAGAGCTCACGGAGCTGCGCTCCAACGTGGTGGGCGCGCAGCTGGGCGAGACCGCCATTGCCACCAGCTTAAAGGCCGGCGCCATCGGTTTCGCCATCGTGTCCGTCTTTATGATGGCCGTGTATCTGATCCCCGGCGTGGCGGCTGTGCTGGCCCTGTGCCTGTATGTGGGACTGATTCTCATTCTTCTGGTGGGCTTCCAGGTGACGCTCACCCTGCCCGGTGTGGCCGGTATCATCCTGTCCATCGGTATGGCCGTTGACGCCAACGTCATCATTTTTACCCGTATCAAGGAGGAGCTGGGCGTCGGCAAGACTGTGAAATCCGCGATCAAGACCGGATTCAGCAAGGCTCTCTCCGCGATCATCGACGGAAACGTGACCACGCTGATCGCGGCGGCGGTTCTGTTCTGGAGAGGCTCCGGCACTGTGAAGGGCTTCGCGTCCACGCTGGCCATCGGTATCGTGCTCTCCATGTTCACGGCCCTGTTCGTGACCAAGCTGGCCATCAACTCCCTCTACAATATGGGATTTGACGACCCGAAATTCTACGGTATTAAAAAGGATAAAAAGACCGTCAACTTCCTGGGAAAGAGAAAGCTCTGCTTTGCCCTCTCCCTGGTGGTGATCCTGGCGGGCTTCGGAGCCATGGGCCTCAATCAGTCCTCCACCGGGAGCATCTTAAACTACGGCCTGGACTTCAGAGGCGGTACCTCCACCAATGTCACCTTTAACGAGGATCTGACGCTGGAGCAGATCTCCACCCAGGTGGTTCCGGTGGTGGAGAGCGTGACCGGCTCCGCGGACACCCAGACCCAGAAGGTGGCGGGAACCAACGAGGTTATCATAAAGACCAGAACACTTAATGTGGACGAGAGACAGGCCCTCAACGAGGCGCTGGTTTCCAACTTCGGCGTGGACGCCGAGAAGATTACGGCCGAGAGTATTTCCGGCGCGGTGAGCCAGGAGATGAAGAATGACGCCATCATGGCGGTGATCTTCTCCACCATCTGCATGCTGATTTACATCTGGTTCCGGTTCAGTGACATCCGGTTCGCGACCAGCGCGGTGCTGGCGCTGGTGCACGACGTGCTGGTGGTACTCACATTCTATGCGGCGCTCAAATGGTCCGTCGGCTCCACGTTCATCGCGTGCATGCTGACCATCGTGGGTTACTCCATCAACGCGACCATCGTCATCTTCGACCGTATCCGCGAGAACTTAAAGGCAAAGACGGCCAAAGAGAGCGTGGAGGAAGTGGTCAACAAGAGTATCACACAGACGTTTACCAGAAGCATCAACACATCCTTAACCACCTTCATCATGGTGTTCGTGCTCTACGTGATGGGCGTTTCCTCCATCCGTGAGTTCGCACTGCCGCTGATGGTGGGTATCGTCTGCGGAACCTACTCCTCCGTGTGTCTGACCGGAGCCATGTGGTACGTGATGAGAAAAAAGAAAGAGGCATAATCCCCTATGGAATATAAGATTCTGGCAAGAGAGGGAAAAGCGAAGCGGGCGGAAATGAAGACCGTCCACGGAACCATACAGACGCCGGTCTTCATGAACGTGGGCACGGTGGCCGCCATCAAGGGGGCGGTATCCACCGACGACCTGCGCCAGATCGGCACCCAGGTGCAGCTTTCCAACACCTACCACCTGCATGTGAGGCCGGGGGATAAGCTGATCAAGGAGTTCGGCGGCCTCCACAGGTTTATGAACTGGGACCGCCCCATCCTCACGGATTCCGGCGGGTTCCAGGTATTCTCCCTGTCCAGTCTCCGGAAAATAAAGGAGGAGGGAGTGTATTTCAGCTCCCACATCGACGGGCGGAAGATATTCATGGGCCCGGAGGAGAGCATGCAGATCCAGTCCAACTTAGGCTCCACCATCGCCATGGCCTTCGACGAGTGTCCGTCCAGCGTGGCGTCCAGAGAGTACGTGCAGGCCTCCGTGGACCGCACGACCCGGTGGCTTAGGCGCTGCAAGGAGGAGATGCAGAGATTAAATTCTCTCCCCGATACGGTGAACCGGGAACAGCTTCTGTTCGGCATCAACCAGGGAGCCGTCTACGACGATATCCGCATCGCCCACGCCGACACCATATCGGAGCTTGACCTGGACGGCTACGCGGTGGGAGGCCTGGCCGTGGGAGAGACCCACGAGGAGATGTACCGCATTCTTGACCATGTGGTGCCGCATCTTCCCCTGGAAAAGCCCACCTATCTGATGGGCGTGGGGACGCCGGCCAACATCCTGGAGGCGGTGGACCGGGGCGTGGACTTCTTCGACTGCGTCTACCCGTCCAGAAACGGACGCCACGGGCATGTGTATACGAACCACGGAAAGCTGAACCTTTTCAACGCGAAGTACGAGCTGGATGCGCGCCCCATCGAGGAGGGCTGTCAGTGTCCGGCCTGCCGCTCCTACAGCAGGGCTTACATCCGCCATCTTCTGAAGGCGAAAGAAATGCTGGGGATGCGATTATGCGTATTGCACAATTTATATTTTTATAATACAATGATGAAAGAGATTCGCGACGCCATCGAGGAGCACCGGTACGCAGAGTACAAGGAACGAAAGCTTTCCGGCATGGCGGCGGGCGAAACTAAATAAAGGAGGTTACACGTAGTATGAGCGGAGCAGGATGGATTTTATATATCATCTTTCTGGTGGCTCTCATGTATTTCATTGCCATCAGACCTCAGCAGAAAGAGCGTAAGAAGATGCAGGCGTTACTGGCAAGCGTAGCGGTTGGCGACAGCGTTCTGACCAGCAGCGGCTTTTACGGAGTCATCATCGACATGACCGACGACACTGTGATCGTGGAGTTCGGCAACAACAAGAACTGCCGTATCCCGATGCAGAAAGCGGCCATCGTTCAGATCGAGAAGCCGGAATAATTTTATAGCTTACAGGAGAACCAGAGGGACAGTCCCGGATCGGCGTGCGCGCCGGCGGGGGCTGTCCTTCTATTTTTGCACGATGAGCCCGGCAGGGGGGCACTGTGCCCGCATGAACGGGCATGATACGGGGAATCAGCATAACCTGGAGTTATGAAAAAAATTCCTTTCTCGTATATGGAAAATCGTATAAATTCCGGGGGAAGTGTTGAAAAATGCCTGTAAATGAGATATGATGAAAGATAATCTACGCTAAAAAGGCGCAATATTTTGTGAGGGGAGATTTTAGATGAAATATAATGTAGCTGTGATTCCGGGCGACGGCATCGGCCCGGAGATCGTGAGAGAGGCGAGAAAGGTTCTCGACAAGGTGGGAGCTGTCTACGGACACGAGTTTGCGTACACCGAGCTTCTGATGGGCGGAGCGTCCATCGATGTCCACGGCGTCCCGCTGACCGACGAGGCGCTGGCGGCAGCCAAGGCCAGCGATTCCGTGCTTCTGGGCGCGGTGGGCGGCAACGTGGGCAATTCCCGCTGGTATGACGTGGCCCCCAACTTACGGCCCGAGGCGGGCCTTCTGGCCATCCGCAAAGGCCTGGGCCTGTTCGCCAACATCCGCCCGGCTTACCTTTATAAAGAGCTGGCCGGCGCCTGCCCCTTAAAGGAGGAGATCATCGGCGACGGCTTCGACATGGTCATCATGCGCGAGCTGACCGGCGGCATCTACTTCGGCGAGCGGCACACCGAGGAGGTGGACGGAGTTTTAAAGGCTACGGACACCCTGACCTACGATGAGAACGAGATCCGCCGCATCGCCGTCAAGGCCTTCGACATCGCCATGAAGCGGCAGAAGAAGGTGACCAGTGTGGACAAGGCCAACGTGCTGGATTCCTCCCGCCTGTGGAGAAAGGTGGTGGAGGAAGTGGCGAAGGATTACCCGGAGGTGACCTTAAGCCACATGCTGGTGGACAACTGCGCGATGCAGCTGGTGATGAACCCGGGCCAGTTCGACGTGATTCTCACCGAGAACATGTTCGGCGACATTTTATCCGACGAGGCCAGCATGATCACCGGCTCCATCGGCATGCTCTCATCTGCCAGCTTAAACGAGAGTAAGTTTGGCCTCTATGAGCCCAGTCACGGCTCCGCGCCGGACATTGCCGGAAAAGACATTGCCAACCCCATCGCCACGATTCTCTCGGCGGCCATGATGCTGCGCTACTCCTTTGATCTGGACGATGCGGCGGCGGCCGTGGAGACGGCGGTTTCCAGAGTCCTGGAGGAGGGCTACCGCACCGTGGACATCATGTCCGAGGGCTGCACCCAGGTGGGCACCGCGAAGATGGGCGATTTAATCTGTGAGAGAATATAGAACGGAGGATGATATACTATGAGAAGTGACGCAGTGACCAAGGGGATCCAGCAGGCGCCCCATCGCTCTTTGTTTAACGCATTAGGTCTCACGAAGGAGGAGATGGAGCGGCCGCTTGTCGGCATCGTCAGCTCCCACAGCGAGATTGTACCGGGCCACATGAATCTGGACAAGATCGTGGAGGCCGTAAAGATCGGCGTAGCCATGGCAGGCGGAACCCCCATCGTGTTCCCGGCCATCGCGGTCTGCGACGGCATCGCCATGGGCCATGTGGGAATGAAGTATTCCCTGGTGACCAGAGATCTGATCGCCGACTCCACCGAGTGTATGGCCATGGCGCACCAGTTCGACGCCCTGGTGATGGTGCCCAACTGTGACAAGAACGTGCCCGGCCTTCTGATGGCCGCGGCCAGACTGAATATCCCCACGGTGTTCGTCAGCGGAGGCCCCATGCTGGCCGGCCGTGTGAAGGGCCACAAGACCAGCCTCTCCAGCATGTTCGAGGCGGTGGGCTCCTACGCGGCGGGAACCATGACCGAGGCCGACGTGGAAGAGTTCGAGAACAAGGCATGTCCCACCTGCGGCTCCTGCTCCGGCATGTATACGGCCAACAGCATGAACTGCCTGACCGAGGTGCTGGGTATGGGCCTTCAGGGCAACGGAACCATCCCGGCGGTCTACTCCGAGCGCATCAAGCTGGCGAAGCACGCCGGCATTCAGGTCATGGAGGTACTTAAGAAAAATATCCGTCCCCGCGACATTATGACGAAAGAGGCGTTTATGAATGCGCTGACCATGGATATGGCCCTCGGATGCAGCACCAACAGCATGCTCCATCTCCCGGCCATCGCCCACGAGGCAGGCGTGGAGTTAAACGTGGACATTGCCAACGAGATCAGCTCCAGGACCCCGAACCTGTGCCACTTGGCGCCGGCAGGCCCCACCTACATGGAGGACTTAAACGAGGCGGGCGGCATCTACGCGGTGATGAAGGAGATCAGCAAGAAAGGCCTCCTTAACTTAGACTGCATGACCGTCACCGGCAAGACCGTGGGCGAGAACATAAAGAACAGCGTCAACAAGAATCCGGAAGTGATCCGTCCCGTGGAGAACCCCTACAGCGAGACCGGCGGCATCGCGGTCTTAAAGGGCAACATCGCTCCCGACTCCGGCGTGGTGAAGCGCTCCGCCGTGGCTCCCGAGATGTTAAAGCACCAGGGACCGGCCAGAGTGTTTGACTGCGAGGAGGACGCCATCGCGGCCATCAAGGGCGGCAGGATCGTCGCCGGCGACGTGGTGGTCATACGCTACGAGGGACCGAAGGGCGGCCCGGGCATGAGAGAGATGTTAAATCCCACCTCCGCCATCGCGGGCATGGGACTGGGATCCAGCGTGGCCCTCATCACCGACGGCCGTTTCAGCGGCGCATCCAGAGGCGCATCCATCGGCCATGTCTCCCCGGAGGCAGCGGTGGGCGGCCCCATCGCTCTGATCGAGGAGGGCGATATCATCGACATCGATATCAATGCCAACACCCTGAACGTGCTGGTATCCGATGAGGAGCTGGCCGCAAGACGTGCCAAATGGCAGCCGAGGGAGCCGAAGATCACCACCGGCTACCTGGCCCGCTACGCGTCCCTGGTGACCAGCGGAAACCGCGGCGCGATTCTGGAGATACACTAGACCTCACCGAAGGAGGATACAGATAGAATGAGAGTATTGAACGGTTCAGAGATTGTCATCGAGTGCCTGAAGGAGCAGGGCGTGGATACCGTGTTCGGATATCCGGGCGGTACTATTTTAAATATCTACGACGCGCTCTATCAGCACCAGGATGAGATCACGCACATACTGACCTCCCACGAGCAGGGAGCGGCCCATGCGGCCGACGGCTACGCCAGGGCCACCGGAAAGGTGGGCGTCTGCATGGCCACCTCCGGCCCGGGAGCCACCAACCTGGTGACAGGCATCGCTACGGCCTACATGGATTCCATTCCCATGGTGGCCATCACCTGCAACGTGGGCGTGAGCCTTCTGGGCAGGGACAGCTTCCAGGAGATCGATATCACCGGAGTGACCATGCCCATCACCAAGTATAACTTTATTGTAAAGGACATCACAAAGCTGGCGGACACCATCCGCCGCGCTTTCACCATCGCCCGGTCCGGACGCCCCGGCCCGGTGCTGGTGGATATCACCAAGGACGTGACGGCGAGCACCTGTGAGTACGAGTATAAGGAGCCGGAGGAGGTGAAGCCGGATTCCTCCACGATTACCGACGAGGACATCGACACCGCCATCCGCATGATCAGAAACTCCAAAAAGCCGTTTATCTTTGTGGGCGGCGGAGCCGTGCGCGCGGGGGCTTCCGAGGAGATCCGCACCTTCGCCCACCGCATCCAGGCGCCGGTCACCGACAGCCTCATGGGCAAGGGCGCCTTTGACGGCACCGACGAGCTTTACACCGGCATGATCGGTATGCACGGCACCAAGACCTCCAACTTCGGCGTGACGGAGTGCGATCTTCTGATCGTCGTGGGCGCCAGATTCAGCGACCGCGTCATCGGAAACGCCACGAAGTTTGCCCGCAACGCAAAGATTTTACAGTTCGACATCGATCCGGTGGAGATCAACAAAAATATCAAGACCGACGCTCACATCATCGGCGACATCCGGATGATCCTGCGGCGCTTAAACGCCAGACTGGACCCGGTGAACCACGACGAGTGGCTGGCTCACATCGACCGCATGAAGGATATGTATCCGCTGCGCTATGACAAGGACGTATTAAGCGGCCCCTATGTCATCGAGAAGCTCTACGAGGTGACCGATGGCGACGCCGTCATCTCCACGGACGTGGGACAGCACCAGATGTGGACGGCGCAGTATTATAAATTTAAGCAGCCGAGACAGCTTCTCACCTCCGGCGGCCTGGGAACCATGGGCTACGGCCTGGGCGCCTGCATCGGAGCCAAGATGGGCGTGCCGGATAAGACCGTCATCAACATCGCCGGCGACGGCTGTTTCCGCATGAACATGAACGAGATCGCCACGGCGGTGCGCTACAACATCCCCATCATCCAGATTGTGTTAAACAACCACGTGCTGGGCATGGTGCGCCAGTGGCAGACCCTGTTCTACGGAAAACGCTACTCACATACAGTTTTAAATGATAAGATGGATTTCGTGAAGGTGGCCGAGGGCATGGGAGCCAGGGCCTACCGGGTGACCAGCAAAGAAGAGCTGGAGCCGGTGCTGCGCGAGGCCATCGAGGCGGATGAGCCGGTGGTCATCGACTGCCAGATCCACTGCGACGACAAGGTGTTCCCCATGGTATCTCCGGGAGCACCCATCGAGGATGCATTCGACGCCAACGATCTGAAAATATGATAAAATTATAGGAAAAAATATAGGGAGGAAACAAAGATGAGCAGAGTTTACAATTTTTCCGCCGGCCCCGGCGTGCTGCCGGAGGAGGTGCTTAAGGAAGCGGCGGACGAGATGCTGGACTACAACGGCACTGGCATGTCCGTCATGGAGATGAGCCACAGAAGCAAGGAGTACGAGGCGATCATCGAGGGTGCCGAGCAGGATCTGAGGGATCTCTTGAATATCCCCGACAATTACAAAGTCCTGTTCCTGCAGGGCGGCGCGCATTTACAGTTCGCTATGATCCCCATGAACCTGCTGAAAAACGGGGTGGCCGACTACATTGTGACCGGACAGTGGGCGAAGAAGGCCTACGAGGAGGCGAAGCGCTACGGAAAAATCAACTGCGTGGCGTCCAGCGCTGACAAGACCTTCAGCTACATTCCGGACTGCTCAGACCTTCCGATTTCCGAGGATGCGGACTACGTCTACATCTGCGAGAACAACACGATCTACGGGACGAAGTTCAAGGAGCTTCCGAACACCAAGGGCAAGACCCTGGTGGCGGACGTGTCCTCCTGTTTCCTCTCCGAGCCCATGGACGTGACAAAGTACGGCTTAATCTACGGCGGCGTGCAGAAGAACATTGGACCGGCCGGCGTGGTCATCGTCATCATCCGCGAGGATCTGATCACCGACGACGTGCTTCCGGGCACCCCGACCATGATGAAGTACAAGATTCACGCCGATAACGGCTCCATGTACAACACCCCGCCGGCATACGGTATCTACATCTGCGGCAAGGTGTTCAAGTGGGTGAAGAAGCAGGGCGGCCTGGAGGCCATGAAGGAGAGGAACGAGAGAAAGGCAAAGATTCTCTACGATTTCCTGGACGAGAGCAGGCTCTTTAAGGGTACCGTGGAGAAGAAGGACCGCTCTTTAATGAACGTTCCCTTCGTGACCGGCTCCGACGAGCTGGATGCTCTGTTTGTGAAGGAGGCCAAGGAGGCCGGATTTGTGAACCTTAAGGGACACCGCAGTGTGGGCGGCATGAGAGCCAGCATCTACAACGCGATGCCCGAGGAGGGCGTGAGAAAACTGGTGGAGTTCATGCGCGAGTTCGAGGCGAAGCACCAGGCTTGATTTCCGGGAGCGGGAGTCAGAGAGGAGAAGACAATTATGAAAACGATTCACTGCTTAAACCCCATTTCCAAGCTGGGGACGAGGCTGTTTGACGATACATACACGATGGTGGACGACGCGGCGAAGGCCGAGGGCATTCTGGTGCGCAGCGCGTCCATGCACGAGATGGAGCTTTCTGAGAATCTGCTGGCCGTGGCCCGCGCGGGCGCCGGCGTCAACAACATTCCGCTGGAGACCTGCGCCGAGGCCGGCGTGGTGGTGTTCAACACCCCCGGCGCCAACGCCAACGGCGTGAAGGAGCTGGTGTTAGCCGGAATGCTTCTGGGAGCCAGAGACATCGTGGGAGGCATCCAGTGGTGTAAGGAGAGAACCGACGACCCCGAGATCGCCAAGAGCGTGGAGAAGGGCAAGAAGGCCTTCGCCGGCCACGAGATCAAGGGCAAGAAGCTGGGCGTCATCGGCCTGGGAGCCATCGGTGCGGAGGTGGCCAACGCCGCCGCAGCGCTGGGGATGGAGGTATACGGCTACGATCCCTTTATCTCCGTGAACGCCGCGTGGAACCTGTCCAGGGATGTGGAGCACATCACATCGGTGGACACCATTTACAAGGAGTGCGACTACATCACAGTGCACGTTCCGTTGCTGGACAGCACCCGTGAGATGATCAATGAGAAGAGCCTGGACATGATGAAGGACGGCGTGGTGATCTTAAACTTCGCCCGTGATCTTCTGGTCAACGACAACGACATGGAGAAGGCGTTGAAATCCGGCCGTGTGAAGCGCTATATCACCGATTTCCCGAACCCGAAGACCGTCGGCATGGAGGGCGTCATCGCCATCCCGCACCTGGGCGCGTCCACGGAGGAGTCGGAGGACAACTGCGCGGTCATGGCCGTGGAGGAGTTAAAGGATTACCTGGAGAACGGCAACATCCGCCACTCCGTCAACTATCCGGACTGCGACATGGGCGTGTGCCGAGGGGCCTGCCGCATCGCGGTGCTTCACCGCAACATCCCCAACATGATCGGACAGGTGACGGCCATCCTGGCGGACTGCAACGTGAACATTTCCGATATGACCAACAAGAGCCGCGATAAGTACGCCTACACGCTTCTGGACCTGGAGGACCGGGTGGACGTGGAGACTGTGGGAAGACTGACGCAGATCAAGGGCGTGCTGCGCGTCCGCGTCATCGGATAGACGGGAGGAACTGCCATGGCTATCGTCAAACCATTTTCCTGTCTGCGGCCCGCGAAGGAATACTGCGGACGCGTGGCGGCTCTGCCCTATGACGTCTACACCAGGGCGGAAGCAAGAAAGCAGATCGAGAGGGAGCCGATGTCGTTTTTAAAGATCGACCGGCAGGAGGCGGTGTTTCCCGAGGAGGTGGATATCTACGATCCCCGCACCTACGAGAACGCGGCTGAGCTCCTTCGGGAGATGGAGGAGCAGGGCATCTACGAGCGGGATGCCGACCAGGCCTACTATATCTATGAGCTGACCCAGAACGGCAGGAGCCAGGCGGGACTGGCGGCCTGCTGTTCGGTGGACGACTATATGAGCCGTGTGGTGAAAAAACATGAAAATACGCGCACAGAGAAGGAGGCGGACCGGGTGCGCCACATCGAGGTGGTGGGCGCGCACACGGGGCCCATTTTCATGGCTTACCGGGACGAGGGGGAGATCGCCTCGATTCTGAGGGAGCAGATGGAGAGGGAGTGCCTCTACGCCTTCACCTCGCCCGACGGGGTGGGACACCGGCTGTGGAAGATCGGCGATCCGGAGCTTTGCGGGCGGATTGAGAAGATTTTCAGAAATATCCCCGCGCTCTACATCGCGGACGGGCATCACCGGGCTGCGGCTGCGGTTCGTGTGGCGCTTAAGCGCCGGGAGCAGGGGGCAGGGCCGGAGGATCCGTCCAACTATTTTCTCTCCATCCTGTTTCCGGAGAGCCAGCTGGAAATCAGAGCCTACAACCGCCTGGTAAAGGACATCCGGGGGATGACCCCGGAGCAGTTTCTCGCGCGGGTGGAGAGGGATTTCCTGGTGGAGCGGACGAGAGAGCGGAAATTCGTGCCGGAGAGCCGCCGGGTGTTTGGAATGTTTTTCGACGGCGCCTGGTACCGCCTGACGCCCCGGCCGGAGATTCTCACCGACGATCCCGTGGAGGGACTGGACGTTTCCCTGCTGCAGAACCATCTGCTGGGACCGGTTCTGGGGATCGAGGATCCGCGGACGGACAAGCGGGTGGAGTTTGTCGGAGGCGACAAGGACGCCGGGGATCTGGAGAGAAGAGCATTAAAGGATATGCGGCTGGCGTTCAGCCTGTACCCGACGGGGCTTGAGGAATTGTTCCGCGTGGCGGACGCCGGACGGCTGATGCCGCCCAAGTCCACCTGGTTCGAGCCGAAGCCGCGGAGCGGGATTCTGATTCACAGGATCTGATGCTGAAGATATTGTTTCAGAGATATTGTCTCATGGATTTCATTTCGCATAGTCAGTGTTCATCAAGGTATTCGACAGCAGCCGGGTCGCGCATGGCGTAGATCCGGCTGTATTCTTTTGTCCCGGGATCGCGCCAGGTCTCGGAGCGGTGCATGGCCAGAAATTTGCTCAGCTGGTAGCAGTCGATCCAGATCTCGTTAGTTCCTTCCTTCTGTGATTCGTCGAAGATGAGCTGGATGCCGAAATGCAGGTGGGGCGTGTCGATGTTGTTGGTGTTCTCCACCGGGCTGTAGCCCGTGCGGCCCATGTAGCCGATCACGTCCCCGGCCTGCACCACGCTGCCCTCGGAGAGGGATTTGTGGTAAGGGTAATTCTGGCGCAGGTGGGCATAGTAGTAGTAGCGCTTTCCGTCGAAGCTGCGGATGCCCAGCCGCCAGCCGCCGTACTGGTTCCAGCCCATGGCCTCCACGCGGCCGGACTCCACGGCGATGATGGGCGTTCCCACCTGCCCCATCATGTCGTGCCCCAGGTGCTGCCGTTTGTAGCCGTAGCTTCGCGATACGCCGAAGTCGTCGTACTCCTCGTAGGGGAAATAGCGGGCGATGGGGAGGAAGGCCTTGAGGCCGTATTTGGTGACCCAGGTTTTGGGGGAGTCGGGGGAAGTTGTAGATGCGGCGGTTGCGCCGGCAGTCTGCGCCGGGGGTTCCGGGCCATCGGAAACCGCGCTGTCCGCCTGCGGCGTCCGCTCGCTGACCACGGCGTCCACCGGAACGAAGGCTGCGGCCTCGTCCGCGTCCACCTGGATTTCGTACTCGCCCACCATGCCGCCCAGGACGGCGGTGTAGGCCTCCAGATAGTAGGGGTAGTATTTCATCCCCTGGGTCAGCTCCTCCATGGATTCGCCGTTTTTCAGGCGTTCGCAGAGGGCGGTTAAATCCTTTTCGCGGTAGCGGCCGAAATCGCCGCCGTACCGGGCGGCCAGGTAAGCCAGAAGCTCGATCCAGTTGAGATGCACGCTTGCCTTGTCATTTTCCTGTCCGCCGTGTTCCGCCATATAGGTGTCCACGTCCTGCCGGTAGGCGGCGGTCAGAACGCTGGCGGGCACTGTGAAATCCACCCATTTTATGTAGCCGTTTTCCGCCGCGTCCGCGGCGGCGTCTGCAATCGCGCCCGTACCTGCAACTGCACCCGTACCTGCGCCTGCAACTGCGTCCGCGCCCGGTTCTGCGCCTCCCCGCGTCCCGCCGGGGCCGTAGCGTGCGGTTATGAGAAGGACGGCCAGGGCCGCCAGCTCCGCACCGATCATTATTTTCTTGCTCCAATCGGGAAATATCACGTCGGCATCAACTCCTTAATAGTAAGGATATGACTGGGGCGGGGGATTTATGATAGGAAATTATGCTTTCATATACCGTGTAGACCGTCCCCGGCCAATCCGTTTTATTGTGCCGTTTTTCACCATGGCGCTGAGGACCGCTTCGACTGTGGTGGGGCTGACATCGGGGAGAATCTTACAGATTTCAGCTTTAGAAAAAGGTATCAGGCTGTTTAATACGGTGGCTTCTATGCGGGCCTTTTTTGTGATTTTTTTCCCATGTACGACTGCAAAACGCTTGTCCAGCTCTCTGTAACACATGTAAAGCATGGACAGGAAATTCTCAATAAATGGGAAATAACTGTTTTCATTCGACTCCCATCCGGCGGAGGATTGACGGAGAGCTTCGTAATAATAGGCTTTGTAATTGTTGATCTGTTCCTCAAAAGACACGTATTTTCCGGCGTCAAAGCCGGTTTTATACAGGAGCAGCAGCGACAGCAGCCGTGACATTCTTCCGTTGCCGTCCCTGAATGGGTGGATGCAAAGAAAATCCAGAATAACGCAGGGAATCAGAAGCAGCTGGTTTATATGGGCATCACTGCGTGCTTCCATATAGGCAAGTTCTAACTGCTCCATGGCTTGTGGTGTCTCAATCGCAGGAGTGGGGCGGAAACGAACGCGCCTGTTCCCGTCCGCATCAATCTCCAGAATTACATTGTCGTCTGTTTTGTATCGACCGCCATACTCATACCCTGCAAATGCCATCATCATTTCGTGCAGGCCCAGAATATCACGCCCGCGAAAATCAAGATGCGCATAGCCCAGGTGAATTGCATTCAGTGCGTCCCTGTATCCGGCGATCTCCGCTTCGTTATGATTTAGCGGAGCGCTGTTTTGATTGACAATCGCAGCGATGCGCTCGTCGCTTGTGACAATCCCTTCAATCGCGTTGGAGCTCTTGATGGACTGTACCTTTGCCACCGCTTCCAATTCTGTAAAAATCTGGGCATATTCTTCTTTTCGCACGCCCGCCATTGTCTTTAATGCGGAAATATCTGAGGTGAGATTCACCAGAGTTGCAGGCAGCAGGCCATTTTTCAAAAAAGAGTAATCGAATTTTCTCATATCATGCCATCCTTTCTGCATATTATTTTATTATATTATATGCAGAAAAGCAAGAAATAAGGGATTTTATATGCATATAAACCGGGATGAACCTGTTTTTTGCAGAGCCGGATCTGGATAGAAAAATTCATATAAGAGTGTTATAATATATTTATTAAAGTTGCAGGCGAAACACGATAAATTTCTGATAAGACAAAAAAAGGGATGATGATGTGGCAGAAAAGGATGATTGGAAATTATTGGTTAATCATGGAGCGTCTTTGAGAAAAGCCTACATAAACCCAACTGATGGTGAGGAAATTTATAAACATGCACCGCAGTTAAAAAAGTGTGCATTTTGTATGGAACCAGTACAGAACACCCCTCATCAATGGTGGTTTATTCCAGGCGATTTTTCGTGCTGCATTTGTGAAAACTGTTTTAATGATTTCAAAGAAATATTTGAATGGAAAAAACTTGATGGCTGGGACATTGATTGGGGCGATTGACCAAAAAGTTATAAGACGATTTTCGTCTATAAAATTAATAAAAAAGATAACAGTTACAGATAAAAAGGAGAAATAACAAATGGACAACGAGAAAGAAAATGAGAGAGATACTAAGAGAGAAACCGGGAACATGAACGGGGAGGCAGATGAGGCGGCGCGCGGCGTCGATTTCAGAAACGCGCTGGGCATCCGGCGGCTGGAGGCGAAGGACGGACACGCCCGGTGCGAGCTTCCTGTGCGTCCCTCCCACTACAACGTAATCGATATTCTCCACGGCGGCGTGCTGTTCACGGTGGCCGACACCACCTCCGGGATGGCTGTGCTGTCGCTGGGCGGCGAGAAGGTGAACACGGTCTCCGCCACCATCAACTACCTGCGGGCCGGCAAGGACACGGAGAAGCTGGTGATCGAGGCCGACGTGGTGAAATGCGGCCGCACGCTGGCCGTGGTGGACGCGAAGGTGATGGACGACAAGGGAGAACTCTTAGTCACCACCACCATGACCTTCATGATTTTCAGAAGCTGATTCCGGGGCTGGAAGCGCCAGAACACAGAGGCCCGGAAACGCTGAATTACCCCAGCGCAATCACGTCGCCGTCGTCGGGCACCAGGAGATTTCCCTCATAGTAATCGCGCCCCTCGGCGGTGTAGAGCTCCTTCCGGCGGTCGATATTTTTGTCCTCGGTGTGCCAGAGCACCAGATTGGGAATGTGCAGGGACTGGGCCAGTTCGCAGGCCTCTTTCACGGTGCTGTGCTTCTTCTCGTAGGGCTTGAAAAATTCCCGCTCGCTGTAGAGACAGAAGGCCTCGTGGAGAAGCCAGGAGCTTCCGGCCACGTGGGCCGCGCAGGCGGGGTTAAATGGCTCGTCCCCGGTGCAGGTGAGTTTCCCGCCGTTCTTTAACCGCAGCGTGAAGCCGAACTGCTTCGCCTTCGTGGAGCGGATGTCAAAAAATGTCACATCGTAATCGAGAACCTTTTTCATTTCCCCATCCCCGACCGGAATCAGATGGATGCGGTTTCCCAGAAAACAGAAAAATTTATTTTCAAGGGTGAGCCTGCAGATGGTGGTGATCGTCTCCGCCAGCTCCGCGTGACAGTAGATGTTTAAGTCGCCGTCGTAGGTTCCCTTTTTCATGCCCATGGCGGTCAAGCGCACCATCCAGACGATGCCTAACAGGTGGTCGGTGTGGGCGTGGGTGATGAAAATATGGTGGATGGCTTCGACGGGAACCTGCATCTCGTCCAGGATGCGCAGGATGCCGTTGCCGCCGCCGGCGTCCACCATGAAATACTGGTCTTCGTCCCGCAGAGCGAAACAGGTATTATAGCAGCGGGTCACCAGGGCGTTCCCCGTTCCGAACACATACAGTTTTTCCATAACAATCTCCATCCTTTCTTTTTCCCAGAGAGTATGATATACTACTGGAAAGGTTTTCGCGAATCTGCCGCGAGTCATACCTATGGTACTATAGAAATGACGGAAACGCAATATAAAAAGGGAGCAGGAACATTATGAGAGATTTGGCATATCTGAAACTGATGTCCAGGGAGTACCCCAATATTAAGGCCGCGTCCAGCGAGATCATCAACCTGAAAGCGATTCTGGGCCTTCCCAAGGGAACGGAATATTTTTTCAGCGATCTGCACGGGGAGTATGAGGCCTTTATTCATTTGCTGAAAAGCTCCTCCGGAATCATCCGTGAGAAGATCCGGGAGACCTTCGGCTACATCATCTCCAACCAGGAGGAGACGGAGCTGGCGAACCTCATCTATTACCCCAGGAGGGCGCTGGCGAAGGCGAAGCACGACGGCGTTTACAACGACGACTGGAAGCGGATCACGATCTACCGCCTGGTGCGCATCTGCAAGGAGGTATCGTCCAAATACACCCGCTCCAAGGTGAGAAAGAGGATGCCCCCGGAGTTCGCCTACGCCATCGACGAGCTGATTCACGTGGACTACAACGACGAGAATAAAAAGGTCTACTACGACGAGATCATCCACTCCATCATCGACATCGACATGACCGATGAATTTATCAAGGCGCTCTGCGAGCTCATACAGAACCTGACCATTGACCGGCTCCATATCATCGGGGACATCTTCGACAGAGGCCCCAGGGCCGATATCATCATGGACGAGCTGATGCAGTTTCACGACGTGGACATCCAGTGGGGAAACCACGACATTTCCTGGATGGGCGCAGTCACCGGAAACCGGGCCTGCATCTGCAACGTGATGCGCATTGCCATCAGCTACAACTGCTTCGACGTGCTGGAGGATGGCTACGGCATCAACATCCGCCCGCTGTCCATGTTTGCGGCGAAGGTCTACCAGAACGATCCCTGCGAGCGTTTCATGCCGAAGATTCTGGACGAGAATATCTATGACGCCGTGGATCCCGGCCTGGCGGCCAAGATGCACAAGGCCATCGCCATTATCCAGTTCAAGGTGGAGGGGCAGATCATCCACCGCCATCCGGATTATATGATGGAGAACCGGCTGCTTCTGGAGGCCATCGATTTTGAGAAGGGCACCGTGACCATCGAGGGGAAGGAGTTCCCCATGCTGGACATGCAGTTCCCCACCGTGGATCCGAAGGATCCGCTGAAGCTCACGAAGGAGGAGGAGGAGCTTCTGCACACGCTGGAGCTCTCATTTACCCACAACTCGCTGCTCCACAAGCACATAAAATTCCTCTACTCCCACGGGAGCATGTACACCTGCTGCAACTCCAATCTGCTGTACCACGGCTGCATCCCCATGACGAAGAACGGGGAGTTCGAGGAGATGGTCGTGGAAGGTGTGGGCTACCGGGGAAAAGCGCTGATGGATTTCATCGACAAGCGGGTGCAGAACGCCTACTTCCTGCCGGAGGGCGACCCGGAGAAGGAAAAATGCCGCGATTTCATGTGGTATCTCTGGTGCGGCGCCAAGTCCCCGGTTTACGGAAAGGACAAGATGACCACCTTCGAGCACTATTTTGTCGAGGACAAGCAGATGTCCAAGGAGACCATGAACCCCTACTATCAGCTCAGCGTGAAGGAGGAGGGGTGCAATAAGATTCTTGAGGAGTTCGGGCTGCCCCTGGACGGCTCCCACATCATCAACGGCCACGTCCCGGTGAAGATCAAGGACGGGGAGACGCCGGTGAAGGCGGGAGGGAAGCTCTTCATCATCGATGGAGGCCTATCCAAGGCCTATCAGTCCAAGACGGGCATCGCCGGGTACACGCTGATTTTCAATTCCAGGCATCTGGCGCTGGCGGAGCATAAGCCCTTTGAGCCGGGCGGGGAGAACACGCCGAAGGTCTATATCGTGGAGAAGATGAAGAACCGCTGGATGGTGGCCGACACCGATCTGGGCAAGGAGATCGCATCCCGCGTGGAAGATCTGAAGGAGCTGGTGGCCGCCTACCGCAGAGGCGACATCAAGGAGAAGATCAAATAGGAGACTTACATGGACAGAGCTGAATTTTTGCGGGAACTTGAGGAGGCCCTTGCGGGGGAGGTGTCCCCGGCGACGGCGGCGGAGAACCTGCGCTACTATGACGCATACATTGCGGAGGAGGCGGCGAAGGGACGGGACGAGGCGGAGGTCATCGAGGAGATCGGCGGCCCCCGGATCATCGCCCGGACGATCATCGACAGCCAGGGCGGCGGCAGCGGTAGCAGCCGGCCAGACTTCGGGACGGACAGCCGGCAGGACTTCGGGGACGGCGGCTGGCAGGACACAGGTGGCTACCGGGAGCCGGACGCCTATTATGAGGGGCGCCGGGAGGGTGCCGGGAGCGGGTATGGACACAGCGTTTTCATCGACCTGAGCAAGTGGTACTGGAAGCTGGCGGTTGCCGTGGCCGTGGTGTTTATTCTGGCTGTGGCCGTTATGCTGGTGATGGGATTTCTGTCGCTGGTGATTCCGCTTCTCTTCGCAGGAGCCGTGGTGTGGGCAGTGCTCGCGCTGGTTTCCTGGGTGGTGAGGAATCTGTTTGGGCGGTAGAAATAAAAGGTCTGGATTTTTAAATTTGTGGAAGTTTATGGTGATTTACTATTTTGTGAAAAAGCGATAAATAATAACAAGCGGTTTAAGCGTTTTTTCTATATCTTTTTTGATGATTTTGTGTATAATAGAATTAGGAAGTTGATTTACTTCTATTTGGGGCGTTTTTCAATCGTGCCCGTCTAAAAAAAATTGAAGAAATTGTGTAGGGGTTTGTCGGATGAACCTGTCTAAAAAAAACCGAAGAAATTGTAAGGGGCTTTTGAATAAGCCCCTTTTTACATAGGAGAGAGGAGAGTGAAATGATTCAAGCACGGTTTTGTTTTATTAAGAAACAATATTTTATTGATCATCCACATTTAATCAATATACTTGATCCTGGAAATTTGGACAAGCAATCAAAAAGAACATATTTATGCATAGAGATTATTTTACAAGATAATACAATATACATACCGTTGAGAAATAATCTTGGCGCTCCTGTCCGGAAATTTGGGAAGATAGGTTTTTCTGTTCCGTCAAGCAGGCGTCCTGATGCAGGACTTGCTTACAGATATTGTTTGATAATAAATGATGAAAAATATATAGAATTTCCTAATACACAAAAATTACCAAATTCACAATATAATATTATTAACTATAATCACGATACTATAAAACGAGAGATTAGCGAATACTTGAAAAAATACGTAAAAGCTGCAAAAAAGAAACGTCACATGATAGAACCGCTTTTTAGAGTGTCCAGTTTGATTAACTTCCATAAAGAACTGGGAATTGAGGAAAGTTAATCAGAGATCATTGCATTTTTCTATAATCATTCATTTTTAGATAGCCCTTTCCCCGATAAATATTTTGCAAACTCCCGCCCCAGCCGCCTTTCTGTTTTCACCCGTCTCCCAACCAACCCCCTCATCCCGTCTCCCCCCGATACACAGGAATCTGAAAAATAAAGCTGTTGTTCTCCTTCCCGTCCGACTGTGCCCAGATTTTCCCCTTATGCTCGTCCACGATATTCCTGGCGATGGAGAGGCCCAGGCCGTAGCCGGGCACCTCGCTGCGGGAGGGGCTCAGCCGGTAGAATCGGTCGAAGATGTGCTTCGTGTCCGCGTCCGTCAGCGGCGTTCCCTTGCTGGTCACGGAAAATACCGCATCGCGGTCGCCCTGTGTGGTCAGCGATACGTCGATGACGGAACCGGGCCGGCTGTATTTGCAGGCGTTGTCCAGCAGAATCCCGATGAGCTGCATGAGCCGCTTCTCGTCGCCGTTCACCTGCACCTGCTCCCTGATGTGGTAGGAGATTTCCTTGCCGGCCTCGAAGAAAATGGGCTCGAAGGTGGCCATGGTCTGCTCCGCCAGGAAGCTGAAATTCACCGGCGACAGCGTGGCGGCGGTCACGCCCGCGTCGGAGCGGGCCAGAATCAGCATGCTCTCGATGAGGAATTTCATCCGCGCCGCCTCGGCGCCGATGTTGTCCAGGCGCGTGAGGTTCTTCTGACCGGTGATCTCGTGGGAGTCGGCGATGATTTTCGTGTTTGCCAGGATGACGGTCAGCGGCGTTTTCAGCTCGTGGGACGCGTCGGCCACGAACTGCCTCTGGCGGTTCCAGGCCTCCTCCACCGGGCGCGCCACCCAGTTGGAGAGCCCTACGCTGATGAGAAACAGGACGATGAAGGCCCCCGCGCCGATGAACGCCGAGTAGATGATCTGCCAGTGGAGCGCCTGGTGCTCCATCAGCGTGTCGATGAACACGTAGCGGGTGCCGGCCGGCGCGCGGGAGGGACCGTGCATGTAGCGCAGATACATGTCTTTGATCTCGCCGATGATCTGGTCATTTTCCCTGGCAGTGTCCACAATCTGGGCGATGAAATTGTCCTCGATCTCGGGGCCGTTTTTCACGACTGTGAAGGCGCCGGTCTCATCCACGTCCACGATGAGGATGGGATCCCGCCGGGGCGTTCCCCCCGGAATGCGGGAATAGTCCAGGTCGCTTGTGATGATGCTGTGCAGCGCGTCTATGCTGCGCCGCTCGTAGCCGGATTTGGTCGAGTAAAAGAGGATGGCGAAAATGATGATGAGCATGATGGTGACGATGGTCATCATGATCGCCACGAATTTCCATTTCAGTTTACGAATCATGTCCGGATTCCTCCAGCCTGTAGCCAATATTTCTCACGACGGTGATGCGCACCGACGACTGCAGGAGAGAGAGCTTCTTCCTTAAAAATGAGATGTAGGCCTCCACGCAGTTGGCGTTCACCGAGCCGTCGTAGCCCCAGATCTTCAGAAAAATCGTCTCCTTGGGGAGAAAATGGGAGCTGTTGTTGATGAGAAGCCGCATCAGCTCCTGCTCCTTGGCGCTCAAAATAAGGCTGCGGCCGCCGCAGGTCAAGGTGGAGGCGGAAGGGAGCAGCGTGAGATCCCCGTAGGACAGGGTGTCGGAGACGATCTCGGCGGGCCTTCGCAGAATCGTTCGCAGGCAGGCCAGAAGCTCCTCGTACTCAAACGGCTTCGTCAGATAGTAGTCGGCCCCGGCGTCCAGCCCGCAGACCCGGTCGGCCAGCTCGGATTTCGCGGTGAGCATCAGCACCGGCACAGCCATGTGGGCAGAGCGGAGGGCGCGGAGAATCTGGTAGCCGTTCATGCCGGGGAGCATCACGTCCAGAATGAGGGCGTCGTAAATGCCGCTTTTTGCCAGCTCCAGCCCCTCCTCGCCGTCGTGGACGCTGTCGGCACTGTAGCCGTTATTTTCCAGGATGTCCACGAGGGTGGCCGCCAGCCTCTTTTCGTCCTCGATCACCAGTATTCTCATAGCAAAAACCTCCTGCGGTCAGACATTTTCTGCAGTGAGTATATGATACCACACTTAAATGAAGCTGAAAATTCCAAAAAATGAAAATTCTGTGACTTTAAGCTTCATTTCAGCGTCTCATCTTATACTCGGAGAAAAATGTTATCAGCGTATGGAAAGGAAAAAATAATGAGAGCCATGAAGAGGATAAACTGGAAAGGATTGAGCAGAAAGAAGAAGATTGCGGCGGGAGCCGCGGCCGTCGCGGCATTGTTTCTGGTGGTTTCTGTAGGAAAGGCCATGTTTGGCGGCGGAAACAGAGGCGGCGGGCCGGGAGGAATGCCGGGGGGCATGGCGATGATGAACGACACCATCCCCACGGTCTCGGTGGTGACGCCGGAGACGGGTTCCATCGAGCTTTCCACGTCTTTAACCGGCGAGGTGGAGCCGTCGGATGTGGTGTACGTCTATGCCAAGGCCAGCGGAGATGTGACCGACGTGCTGGTGAAGGCCGGCGACACGGTGCAGGCGGGGCAGGTGCTTCTGCAGATCGACACCGACCAGGTGGACACGGCGAGAAATTCCATGGAGTCGGCCCAGGTGTCCTACGCCCAGGCCCAGGATACGTTTAACAGACAGCAGATTTTATACGCTAACGGCGGAATCTCCGAGCAGGAGTACCAGCAGAGCGCCAACAGCGTGAAGACGGCCCGGCTCCAGTATGAGTCCGCGAAGATGGCCTACGACAAGCAGGTGGAGTACAGCACCATCACCGCCCCGATCGCAGGCGTGGTGGAGAGCTGTGACGTGGAGGTGTACGACAATATCTCCATGTCCACCCAGCTGTGCGTCATCTCCGGCGAGGGAAATAAGCGCCTCTCCTTCCAGGTGTCGGAGCGGGTGAAGGAGAATCTGGAGGCCGGCGATCCGGTGGAGATTCTGAAAAACGGAAAGACTTACACCGGCACCATCACGGAGGTCAGCAGCATGGCGGACTCCTCCACCGGACTTTATAAGACGAAGGCCGAGTTCGATGGGGCTGAAAGCCTCTCCACGGGCAGCGTGGTGAAGGTGAGCGTAGTCTCCCAGGAGGCCCACAATGTGATGACCATTCCGGTGGACGCCATCTATTTCACCGGTTCAGAAAATTACGTCTACGTCTACGAGGACGGAGTCGTACATAAGGCGGCGCTGGAGGTCGGCCTCTACAACTCCGAGCTGGCAGAGGTGAAATCCGGACTTTCCTGGGACGATCAGGTGATCAGCACCTGGAGTGCGGATCTCTATGAGAACGCCAAGGCGAAGCTGGCCTCCGGCGGGGAAACCGCCGCGGCTACGGCCAGCGACGCGCCCGCGGCAGAACAGTAAACAGGAGGCGCGGCTATGGGATTGACTAAATTTGTATTAAAACGCCCTGTGACTACGGTCATGGCACTTCTGTGCCTCCTGGTGTTCGGCATTTCCTCCGTATTTTCGGCGACGCTGGAGCAGATGCCGGACATGGAGACGCCGATGATGATTGTCAGCGCCAGATATGAGGGCGCCGGCCCGGAGGACATCGAGGAGCTGGTGACCCAGCCCATCGAGGATGCGGTCAGCACGCTGGAGGGCGTGAAGAGCGTCTCCTCCTCATCCAGCGACGGTTCCTCCATGGTCATGCTGGAGTACGACTACGGCACGGACATGGATGAAGCCTACGATACGCTGAAACAGAAGATGGATACGCTGACAAGGCAGCTTCCCGACGATGTGGAGCCCAACATCATGAAGATGAACAACAACGCGGGCACCACCATGATGCTCTCCGTGGCTCACGCCACCGAGGAAAACCTCTATGACTATGTGGACACGAAGGTTGTGCCGGAGATTGAGAAGATCAGCTCCGTGGCCAGCGTGGACGCCATGGGAGGCTCCTCCGAGTACGTGAAGGTGGAGCTGATGTCCGACATGATGGCCCAGTACGGCGTGACTATGTCTGATGTGGTATCTGCGATTTCCAGCGCGAACCTGGCCTACCCTTCCGGCGAGACGGTGGTGGGAAACCAGGAGCTCTCCGTCACCACCTCCCTGGAGGCGGAGGAGATCGATGATCTGAAGGATATTCCTATCACCTTAAGCAGCGGGCAGATTATTCACGTGTCGGACGTGGCGCAGATTTACCTCGATACGAGGGAGCGGGGCGGCGCGTCCAAATATAACGGGCAGGAGACCATTTCCATCTCCATCACAAAGCAGCAGGACAGCTCCGCCATGGACGTGTCCGACGCGGTGAAGGAGGCCATCGAGGCACTGGAGATGGACGATTCGGATCTGGAAATCACCATCGCCAACGACACGGCGGATTCCATCGTGGATTCCCTCTCCGAGGTGGCAGAGACCATGGTGCTGGCGGTCATCATTTCCATGGCGATCATTTTCCTGTTCTTCGGAGACTGGAAGGCGTCGCTGATCGTCGGAAGCTCGATTCCGACCTCCATCCTGCTTGCCTTAATCGCGCTCACCAGCGCAGGATTTTCTTTGAATATCATCACCATGAGCGCTCTGGTTCTCGGCGTCGGCATGATGGTGGATAACTCCATCGTGGTGCTGGAGAGCTGTTTCCGGGCGACGGACGAATACAGGGAAAAAGGATTTATCGAGTACGCGAAGGCGGCGCTGGACGGAACCAACATCGTGGTCATGTCCATCGTCGGCGGAACGCTGACCACCTGTGTGGTGTTTATCCCGCTGACGACGATCCAGGGCATGAGCGGACAGATGTTCAAGCCCCTGGGATACACGATTGTGTTCTGTATGCTGGCGTCCCTCTTATCGGCCATGACCGTGGTGCCGCTGTGCTACCTGGCCTATAAGCCGAAGGAGAACACGAAGGCATTTATGTACGGACCGGTGGCCAGGATGCAGAACTGGTACCGGGAGATTATGGATGTGCTTCTGGAGCACAAGGCCGTCGTCATGCTGGCGTCCGTGGGCATCATGGTTCTGACCGTCTGGATGGCCAGCAACACGGAGAGCGAATTGATGACCGCCGACGATATGGGCCAGATCCGCATCAGCGTGGAGACCAGGCCCGGCATGCTCACGGAGAAGGTGACGGACATTTACGAGGAGGTGGAGGCCCTGGTGGCCGGAAACCCGGATGTGGATTCCTATATGCTGCGCTACAACGGCGACAGCGGCAGCGTGACGGCTTATCTGAAGGACGACCGCTCCATGGAGACCGACGATCTGGCAGATCTGTGGCAGAGCCAGTTAAATTCCGTGGAGAACTGTACCATCGACGTGTCGGCCTCCAGCTCCATGAGCATGATGCGCCGCGGAAGAGGCTACGAGGTGATTCTTCATAGCACGCAGTACGACGATTTAAAGGAGGTCAGCGACCAGATCGTGGAGGAGCTGACAGCCAGGGATGACATTGTAAATATTCACTCCAGCATAGAGAACACCGCGCCCATCGTGGACATTAAGGTGGATAAGACCATGGCCGCGGCGGAGGGCTTCACGGCGTCCCAGATCGGCTCCGCCATCAACCAGATGCTGAGCGGAACCGAGGCCACCACCCTGCAGGTGGACGGCGAGGAGATTTCCGTGCAGGTGGAGTTCCCGGAGGAGGAGTACCGGACCATCGACCAGCTCCAGGGCATTACCTTAAGCAAAAATGACGGCAGCTATGTGGCGCTGACCGACATCGCGGAGATCACGTTCAAGGACAGCCCGGCGTCCATTTCCAAGACCGACGGCGACTACGAGATCACGATCTCCGGCGACTACACCGGGGAGAACACCCAGGCGCAGATCAATTCCGAGGTGGTGTCCAAATATCTGACCGGAACCATCACCACCGGCGTCAACAGCATGGACCGGATGATGGAGGAGGAGTTCAGTTCCCTCTACAAGGCCATCGCGGTGGCCGTGTTCCTGGTGTTCGTGGTCATGGCGGCCCAGTTCGAGTCGCCGAAGTTCTCCGTCATGGTTATGACCACGATCCCGTTCAGTCTGGTGGGATCCTTCGGGCTGCTGGGCTTGACGGGGGTTACCATGAGCATGACCTCCATTCTGGGATTCCTGATCTTAATCGGAACGGTGGTAAACAACGGCATTCTTTTCGTGGATACGGCCAACCAGTACCGGGGAACCATGGAATTTAAGACGGCGCTCATCGAGGCGGGAGCCACCCGTCTGCGCCCCATTCTGATGACCAGCCTGACGACGATCCTCTCCATGATCCCCATGGCCATGGGCGGGGGAAGCAGCGGTTCCACGACCCAGGGCCTGGCCATCGTGGACATCGGCGGACTGACCGCCGGCGTGTTGGTGGCACTGTTCATGCTTCCCGTCTACTATGCGCTTCTCAGCAGGAAGCCGAAACCGGAGGTGGCTTGATATGAGATACAGTAAAATGATTCTCGCCGGCGGACTGGCGGCGGCGCTTACCGCCGTCTCCCCGGCCGCGGCGCTGGCGGCGAGCCCGGAGTTTGCCTACACGGAGGAGGAGTGGGCCGCTCTCCAGGACAACACGCTGGAGTACGAAGAGATAGAAAAGTTAATCAAAGAGTACAATGTGACCTATCAGAACAACATGGCCGAGTACCGGGATTTCGTGGATGAGTACGGCACCACCAACGAGGAGTGGTCCGACGCCTACCGGGAGCTGGCCGACGAGTTCTACAGTGAGATGGGAGACGGCGACACCGCCTCCTCCATGCTCTCGAACCTGCAGCTGGAGCAGCAGGCGGAGAACATGCTGACCCAGGCTGACGAGGCCGTGGACGACAGCGAGACCTACCGTCTGGAGTATGAAAAACAGGCTAAAAACCTGGTGCTCCAGGCCCAGAGCTATATGATTTCCTATCACAGACAGAGGCTGAACCTGGCGAACGCAGAGGAACAGAAGGCACTGACGGAGGCGAATTACGGGCTGACGCAGGCGAAGCTGGCCGCCGGAATGGCGACCCAGATCGATCTTCTGAATGCCGAGGCCAGTATACGGACACAGGAGCAGAGCATTTCCTCCCAGAAGACGGCCCTCGAGCAGACCCGTCAGAACCTGATCGTGATGCTGGGCTGGAACGCGGGGGATCAACCGGAGATCGGGGAGGTTCCCCAGGTGAGCATGGAGGAGATAAATGCCATCGATGTGGCCGTCGGCAAGGAGGCGGCCCTGGCCAATAATTACACGCTGCGGATCAATAAGAGACGGCTGGAAAATTCCAGCGAGGACTCTGTGACCGACAAGCTTAAAAATACCATCGAGGATAATGAAAAGAAAATCCGTCTCTCTGTGGAGAGCGCCTATCAGAGCCTTCTGGCCGCAAAATTAAGCTACGAGCAGGCCGTGGCCTCCAACGAGACGGCACAGGCCCAGCTCGCCATATCGGCGGCGGGGCTGCAGGCCGGAACCATCACAGCCCTCGCCTACGAACAGCAGCAGGCCAATGCAGACGCCGCCCAGATTGCGGTGCAGACGGCGGCCCTGGATCTTTTTGAAGCGTACCAGACCTACGAGTGGAATGTGAACGGTCTGGCCGGTGCATAAAAGGAGGCATGCGTGTGAGACAGAGAATATTGATACGGGGCGTGTGTCTCGCGCTGACCCTGGGCTTTCTCGCGGCGGGGCAGTGCCTTCTCGTGGCCGGGGAGAGCTTTGCGGCCACGGGGCCCGGACGTACCGACGAGGACGACGGGGCGCTTTATGAGGAGTATGACGAGGCCACGGCGGCGGCCCTTCTGGACGATGTCATCGAGTTCGGTGAGCTGGCCAGCCTGGTTCACGAGTTCAATCCCACGGTGAAGGACGCCAGGGATGCGATTCTGGATTCCATCGACGAGGCCGAGGACACCCGCGCCGGACTCGCCCTCGAGCGCCGGGACAGCGAGGACCGGATGGACGACGCCGAGGATGAGGGCGATGCGGAGGGCTACGCCGCTTACGCGGCGGAGGAGCAGACCTACCGGAGCGCCATGGGCAGCTATTATAACCAGATCGACCGCTTAAGCCGGTCGCTTACTTCCACCTCCATGCGGCAGACGGAGAAGGCCCAGCTGAAGACCGCCTACAGCCTGATGATCCAGTATGAGACGCAGCGCCTGGCGAAGGAGCAGGCGGAGAAGGCCATCGAGCTTTATACGGAGCAGTATGCGCTTCTCCAGACCCAGCAGGCGGCGGGGCTGGCCACGGCGGCGGAGGTGTCAGCGGCCAGGGACAGCCTCCTGTCGGCCCAGGCCAGCTTAAAGACCTCGGAAATCAGCCTGCAGAGCGCCTACGAGGATCTCTGTGAGATCGTGGGGCGGGAGCCGGACGAGGGCGTGACCGTGGCCCGCATCCCGGAGCCGGACGTGAGCTCTCTTGAAAACATCGACCGGGAGACCGACCTTAAGTACGCCAGATGGAACAACAGCCAGATCGTGACCACCAAGCACACGTCCGCGAAGACCACCGGGGACACGAAGCGCAAGAAGGCCACGATCGCCAGCGGGGAGCAGCTGGTGGAGGTGGAGTTAAACGCCGCCTATCAGAGCATGATGGAGGCGAAAACCGGCTACGAGGCGGCCCAGGCTTCCTACGAGGCGGCTCTTATGCAGATGAATCTGGCGGACGTGAAATACCAGAACGGCATGTCCAGCCGCGTGGATTACGTGCAGGACGAGGTGACGTTCCTGCAGAGCCAGACGGCCTGGGAGAACGCGAAGCTCGCCCTGGTGAAGGCCATCGACACCTACTACTGGGCGGTGGAGGGATACCTCACCATAAATATCTGACCGGAAAAAGACCTGCAAAGGGGCGGAAAAGTTCGCTCCGGCAGGTCTTTTCTGGCTTTTTTCCATATAAAATGTATCAAAAATGAATAAAAATTCAAATCTGAATGGTGACAGATAAAAAAAATAGTGCTATGATCTATGAGTGAATTATTTACGACAGAAATCAGACAGACAGTTATAGTTTTAAGAGAGTTAAGAGAGGATAGAAACATGGGAAAATATTTTGGTACAGACGGATTCCGCGGCGAGGCAAACCGCACGCTCACCGTGGAGCATGCATTTAAAATCGGGCGCTTCATCGGCTGGTACTACGGCCAGCAGAAGGAGGAGAAGTGCCGCGTGGTCATCGGAAAGGACACCAGGCGCTCCAGCTACATGTTCGAGTATTCGCTGGTGGCGGGACTGACCGCATCGGGGGCAGACGTGTATCTTCTGCACGTGACCACCACCCCCAGCGTCTCCTACGTGGCGAGAACCGAGAACTTCGACTGCGGCATCATGATCTCCGCCAGCCATAACCCGTACTACGACAACGGCATCAAGCTCTTAAACGGCGACGGCGAGAAGATGGACGAGGAGACCATTTTAAAGATCGAGGCCTATCTGGACGGCGAGATCGGCGAGATCCCCTACGCGGTCCGCGACGAGATTGGCTGCACCGTGGATTACGCGGTGGGAAGAAACCGCTACATCGGCTATCTGATCTCCCTGGCCACCCGCTCCTACCGCAACATGCGCGTGGGACTGGACTGCGCCAACGGCAGCTCCTGGATGATCGCCAAGAGCGTGTTTGACGCCCTGGGAGCCACCACATACGTCATCAACGCCCAGCCGGACGGACTGAATATCAACACAAACTGCGGCTCCACCCATATCGGCGTGCTCCAGCAGTTCGTGAAGGACAATAAGCTGGACGTGGGCTTTGCCTTCGACGGCGACGCCGACCGCTGCATCGCGGTGGACGAGAAGGGAAACGTGGTGGACGGAGACCTGATTCTCTACATTTACGGAAGGTATATGAAGGAGAGAGGAAAGCTCACAAACAACACGGTGGTCACCACGGTGATGTCCAACTTCGGCCTCTACAAGGCCTTTGACGCGGCGGGCATCAGCTACGAGAAGACTGCCGTGGGCGACAAGTATGTCTACGAGAACATGGTGCAGAACGGCCACCGCATCGGCGGCGAGCAGTCCGGCCATATCATTTTCAGCAAATACGCCAACACCGGGGACGGCATTCTGACGGCCATCAAGGTGATGGAGGTCATTCTGGAGACCAAGACGGTTTTAAGCAAGCTGGCGGAGCCGGTGACCATCTACCCGCAGGTGCTTAAGAACATCCGAGTGAAGAGCAAACCGGAGGCCCAGGGCGACGCCGACGTACAGAAGGCGGTGGCCGACGTGGCAGAGAAGCTGGGCGCCGACGGGCGCATTCTGGTCCGCGAGAGCGGCACGGAGCCGGTGATCCGCGTGATGGTGGAGGCGCCGAGCCTTGAGACCTGCGAGACCTTCGTGGACCAGGTGCTTGAGGTGATCCGCGCCAAGGGCCACGCCCAGGAGCAGTAATATCCATTTGTCGATAATATGTCGATATTTGTCGAACGAATTTGTTTGTAATTTGTCGATTCAGGCGATAAAATAGAGTCAGCACCGAAAGGAGAAATTCATGGCGTCAGCGGGAGCAGATCTTAGCTTTGTGAATCTGGGCATTACCATTGAACATCTCAGGAGCAGTATTTCCATATTTGGTTTCAGGATTGCATTTTACGGAATCATCATCGGGATCGGAATACTGGCCGGGATCTGTGTGGCCCAGGCGGATGCGAAAAGGAGAGGTCAGGATCCCGAGATCTATCTGGATTTTGCTCTCTACGCCATCGTGTGTTCCATCATAGGCGCACGCATCTACTATGTGGTATTTGAGTGGGATATGTATAAGGACAACCTCCTGCAGGTGTTCAACTTAAGAGGCGGAGGACTGGCCATTTACGGCGGAGTCATCGGAGCGGTGCTCACACTTCTGGTGTATACGAGGGTGAAAAAGATTTCGTTTTTCTCCATGGCGGACACCGGGTGCCTGGGGCTCATCACGGGGCAGATCATTGGGCGCTGGGGCAATTTCTTCAACTGCGAGGCCTTCGGCGGCTACACGGAAAATCTGCTTGCCATGCGGATCAGGAGGAGCCTGGTCAACGAGAACATGATTTCCCAGGACCTTTTAAACCATCTGATCGTGGAGAACGGCGTGGAGTATATCCAGGTGCACCCCACGTTCCTCTATGAGTCGCTCTGGAACCTGGGGCTTCTGCTTTTCATGCTCTGGTACAGAAAGCGCAAGAAGTTTGACGGGGAAATGCTCTGGATCTATCTGTTTGGCTACGGGCTGGGGCGCGCGTGGATCGAGGGGCTTCGCACCGATCAGCTCCTGATTCCGGGAACCGGCATGGCTGTATCCCAGATTCTGTCTCTTGTACTGGTGACCGCGGCAGCCTGCGCGATCATCTGGAACCGCAGACGAATTACAAAGGAGAGATAGATGAAAATATCCAAAGGAGAACTGATCGCAAAGATCGAGGAGGCAAGAGCCGCTTTGAACGAGAGCATCGATTCCGGCGAGGACTACGCGAAGGTGTACGAAAAGAGCGTCGCGCTGGACGGACTTCTGGAACGGTTCATTGCGGCAGAGTAGGGATGGATCTTCATCCGGGGGCCGGAAAACAGAGAGTGGATAAAATTTGGGTAAGGACAGATTAGCACCGCGGGTTTGCGGTGCTTTTTCTATGCTTTATTTCTTGTTTTTTAAAACCAGATAACCGATCAATGACAGGACAGCCAGCACCGCCAGCGCGCAGGCGAGCTGCGGCCCCCAGGATACGGAGTGGGCAATATAAAATTCCGTGTAGTGTTCAGAGAGATAATTCTCCAGCCAGGTCTGACTCGCCGAGAGGCTTAAATATTCCTTCCCCAGCAGGATAAGGGCGAGCCAGAGAAAGAGGTGGTAGGCGCACCGGAGTGCGGTGCAGAGTGTCGAATGCGTGTGTTTCATCGGGGCAGTTCCTCCTTTTTATTTTTAGTACAGGTAACAGGACAGGGTTTCGCGTATGCGAAGCCCTGCATTTTTATACAGGGCGACGGCGGCGGTGTTATCGCCGGAAACCTGCAGAAGCAGCGACGGGAACCCGCAGCTGCGGGCGATTTCAAGCGCCCGCCGGAAGGCGGATTTCCCCAGACCGCGGCCGCGAAACTTCGGCTGGATATAAAAGCCGTAGAAGTAAACGGAGCCGTTTAAAGGGGACAGGAAAAATTCGCCGACCTGCCGTCCGCCGTCCTCGATCGCATACCGTTCTCCGTCCGCCGGCAGTGTGTGGCTGAGGCCGTTGGGCGGTTCTGCAGCGGATGAGAAAGACGGGCACATCGGCTCCAGCGCGATCTCCATCATATACTCGTCGTCTATGTGCTCCGCCTCCAATGCCTCAAGGGCCTTCAATGCAGCGGGGCAGCAGTTGTCCACGGTAAACAGGAGATCCGCATCTGGAAAATCCTCCAGGATCATATCCAGAAGCGCAGAAAAACAGCCCTGCCTCCGCGCGGCCGGGGCCGTGAAGGCTGAGACCTCCGCCGTCTGGGAACCGGCGGCAGCTTCCTTAGGTGTCTGATCGCCTGCATTCAGCCCGTCCGGCAAGCAGACTGCCGCGGCGGCCAGAAGCCGCGCTTGCTCCGGACCGTGGGCTCCCGTAGAGGAAACGTTCTCCCAGAGCAGATAAAACAGATCTGCCTCCTCAAACGGAAATGTGATGCGAAGCGGCTCCGCCTCCCGGCACGAGGCGGCGAGTGCCTCGATCTGTGCGGCCTGGCTGGCGGTGAGGTGTGTGGTTTTTATGGTTTGGAAATCTGGTTTCATATCGTTCATGTTCACAGTATAGCATATCCGTCAGGCTTGTGGAAGAGCGCGTTACCCCCTTCCATTTGTCCGACAAATAAGCTATAATAAAAATAACAGGAAAGGGGGACTACATATGGCGAACAACAAAGTGATAACCATTGGCCGCGAGTTTGGCAGCGGCGGCCGCGAGATCGGAGAGCGCGTGGCGAAGCTTCTTGACATTCCCTGCTTTGACCGCCAGCTGGTGGAGATGGCCTCGGAAAAAATGGGCGTGGATTCGTTTCACTTAGAGCAGGTGGATGAGAAGGCGCTGAGCCGTTTCCTTGAGAGCTACTGGGTGCCCAAACGACCCAACTCGGTGGCCGGCTACGGCATGGCCTTAAACGACGGCATGTTCATCGTCCAGTCCGCGATCATCAAGTCCCTGGTGAAAGACAGGCCCTGCGTCATCGTGGGGCGGTGCGCCGACTACGTGCTGCGCGGGCATCCGGCGTGTCTTAACATTTTCATCTGCGCCTCCATGGAGGACCGGGTGAAGCGGATCATGGAGCGGTACGAGCTGGGCGAGCGCTCGGCGAAGGAGGCGATCCGTGAGATGGACAAGAGCCGCCGCCAGTATTACGAGAAGTACACCGACCGGAAATGGGGCGACCGCAGTGCCCACCAGGTCATTTTCAACGTGTCTCTCCTGGGGATGGAGAACACCGTGAACGCCATCCGGGCCATGTATCTGGCCATGGACGGCATCGACGAAGTTTTGGAATAAAAATATGAAATAACATATTGTTTCATTAAATAGGCAGTGTTAGAATAGTAGCGTCGGTACCGGAACCGGCGCTATTATTATGTAGCAGGAAACTGCGTTCACACGACAGGAGATCTGTAAACGATGAAACTCATAAAAGAATGCGTGATTATATTCGGCATCACACTTGTGGGGGAGATGTTAAATGTCAGCCTGCCGTTCCCCGTCCCGGCGGGCGTCTACGGGCTTTTTATTCTGCTTGCCCTGCTCTGTGCGGGCGTGGTGCGGCTGGAAGATGTGGAGCGCACGGGAAATTTCCTTCTGGACACCATGCCGGTCATGTTCATCCCGGCGGGGGCGGCGCTCATGAAGGAGGCGGAGGCGCTGCGGCCGCTGCTGGTGCCGTTTGTGACAGTGACCGCCGTGTCCACGGTGTTCGTGATGATCGTCACCGGAAAAACTGCGCAGGTCATAATTAGAAAAGGAAAAAAAGGTAAACATAATGATTAAGGATACAATCTGCCAGTCCCTGTACTTCGGCGTGCTCGTAAGTCTGGGCGCGTACCTGTTTGGGATCTGGCTCCGGGAAAAGACGGGATTTGCGGTCTTTAACCCGCTGCTGGTGGCCATTGTGGCGGTGATCGCCATTTTGTCGTTCTTTCACATCGACTATGATGACTATAATGTGGGAGGGAGCTTCGTGAGCTTTCTGCTGACGCCGGCCACGGTCTGTCTGGCGATCCCGCTCTATAAGCAGCTGGAGCTTCTGAAGCGGGAGGCGCTGGCGGTTTTTGCGGCCATCACTGCGGGAGTTGCGGGCAGTGCGGCCAGCATTTTTGCCATGTGCGCGCTGTTTAAGATGAGTCACGTCCACTACGTGACGCTGCTCCCCAAATCCATCACCACGGCCATCGGTATGGGCGTCAGTGAGGAGGCCGGCGGCATCGTGACGCTGACGGTGGCCAGTATCATCGTGACCGGGATTCTGGGAAATATCGCCGCGGAGTTCATTTTCCGTCTGGCGAAGCTGGAGGAGCCCATCGCTAAGGGGCTGGCTCTGGGGACTGCGGCCCACGCCATCGGGACGGCCAAGGCCCTGTCTCTGGGAGAGATCGAGGGAGCCATGAGCAGTCTGGCCATCGCGGTGGCCGGGATTATGACCGTGGTGGTTGTGCCGTTTGTCTCGGGACTGATTTAGGAGGTAAAATATGGGAGAGAGCCTTAAAAAACGTGACGAAATCCGCCTGGAGGACACCTGGGATCTGGGGGCCATGATGCCCTCCGACCAGGTCTGGGAGGAGCTTTTTAAGGGGACGAAGGACAGACTGGAGACATACAGAAGTTTCCAGGGGAAAATAAAGGAAGACGGGCAGGCGCTCTGCGACTGTCTGGCATTTGACGACGGGATATCCCAGGATATCGAGACGCTCTACGTGTACGCGAAGCAGTCTCTGGACCAGGATACGGGGAATCAGAAATACCAGGAGTACACCGACCGGGCGGACGCGCTCAGCTGCCAGGCCGCGGGGCTCTCCGCATTTATCGTGCCGGAGATTCTGGAGATTCCGGACGGGACGATGAAAGAATTTATCCGCCAGACGCCGGAGCTTCTGCGCTACGAACGCCTGTTGGAGCAGATAGGTAAGAGACGGGAGCACACCCTTGACCCGGCCATCGAGGAGATTCTGGCCCGGTCCATGGAGGCGACCCAGAATCCGGCGCAGATTTTCGGGATGTTCAACAACGCGGACATCCAGTTTGATCCGGCCGTCGATGGGAAGGGAAACCAGGTGACGGTGACGCACGGGCGCTACATCGCTCTGATGCAGAGCCGCGACCGGGTGCTGAGAGAGTCGGCGTTCCATTCCATGTATAAGAGCTACCGCCAGTATAAGAATACGGTGGCCTCCTGCTTTGCCGCCAATTTAAAGCAGGCGGTATTTTACGCGGAGACCAGAAAATACCCCTCCAGCCGGGCCATGTACCTGCACGGAAATGAGATCCCGGAGGAGGTTTACGACAATCTGATTGAGACGGTACACCGGTTCCTGCCGCTGATGCACCGCTACTGCCGTCTGCGGAAGGAGGCGCTGGGTGTATCTGAGCTTCACATGTACGACGCCTACGTGCCGCTGACGGAGATGCCGGAGGAGGCCATTTCCTTCGAGCGGGCCAAGGAGATGGTGCTGGAGGGGCTGGCGCCTCTGGGCGGCGAGTACCTGGCCCTTCTCAAGGAGGGCTTTGACAGCCGGTGGATCGACATTTATGAAAACGAGGGAAAGCGCAGCGGGGCTTACTCCTGGGGCACCTACGGAAGTCACCCCTACGTGCTCTTAAACTACAACGGCACGCTGGATCACGTGTTCACGCTGGCCCACGAGATGGGGCATTCCCTTCACTCCTGGTACTCCAACCACAGCCAGCCCTACACCTACGCGGGCTACCGGATTTTCGTGGCGGAGGTGGCGTCCACCTGCAACGAGGCGCTTCTGATCCGGCATCTGCTTGAACAGGCGGAGTCCAGGGAGGAGAAGCTCTATCTTTTAAACCATTTTATGGAGAGCTTCCGCGGGACGCTGTTCCGGCAGACCATGTTTGCGGAGTTTGAGGACATCGTCCACCGGAAGGCGCAGGCCAGAGAGGCGCTGACGGCGGAGGCGCTCTGCGGGATTTACCGGAAACTGAATGAGGAGTATTTCGGACCGGACATGGTCATCGACGAGGATATCGATTACGAGTGGGAGCGGATTCCCCATTTTTACACGCCGTTTTACGTCTATCAGTACGCGACGGGATTTTCGGCGGCCATCGCCATTTCGAGCCGGATTCTGAAGGAAGGGAAACCGGCGCTGGACGGCTATTTTGAATTTCTGAAGGGCGGCTGTTCCCGGACGCCCATCGAGCTTCTGAAGCTGGCGGGCGTGGACATGGAGAAGCCCCAGCCGGTGGAGGAGGCGCTTCGCTTCTTCGGGGAGATACTGGATGAGTTTGAACATTTGTTAAAGAGCAGATAAGCAGTGAGGATGTGGCGGGTATGAATTTATATGAGGCGATATACAACAGAAAATCGGTGAGAAAATACACCAGCGAGAGGGTTCCGGAGGCGGTTCTGGAGAAGATAAAGGCGTTTGCCGGCAAGGCGGCGGCGTTGAACGATCAGTTGAGAGTGGAAGTGCAGATCATCGACTGCACCAGAAAGAAACCGGATTTAAAGGGGCTCTGGAAGGTGGAGGCCCCCTACTATCTGCTGTTTTACTCGGAGCAGGGGAAGGGCTACGAGAGAAATGCCGGGTACATGCTGGAACAGATTGTGCTCTACATGGCGGCGAAGGGCATTGGCAGCTGTTACCTGGGCGGGAGCCGCATGGGCGTGCCGTTGATGGACGGCATGCGCCGTGTGATGGTGGTGGCCTTCGGCTATCCGGAGGGAAAGCTCTACCGGGACAGCCCATTGGCCAGGCGTCTGCCCTTAAGCGAGCTGTGCGTGTTCAAGGAGGAGGCCGGGGAGCAGATAAAGACCGTCCTGAAGGCCGCCCGCCTGGCTCCGTCGGCCATGAACACACAGCCCTGGCGGTTCATCGTCTACTCCAACCGCATCTACATTTTCTCCAGAAAACCGGCGCTGTCCGTGAAGATGCTGGACGGCATGCGGGAGATCAGCATGGGCATCATGATGTCCCACATCATGCTGGCGGCGGAGGAGCTGTGGCTGGAGCTTATCACCTCCACCGATGAGCAGTACGAGGGGAAGAATTATAAGAGCGGCGAGTATGTGGCGACGGTGACGCTGCATTAGTTTGTCTTGTCAACCAATCGCCCCCTGTGGTAATATAAGAAAAACGAAGAACATTCAAGGAGGATGCTATGATAAACCGTCTGATACAGAAGATACAGGAGACCAAGGCGCCCATTTGCGTCGGCCTCGATCCGATGTTAAACTACATTCCGGAGCACATTTTAGAGGCCGCTTACGGGACCTTCGGCGAGACGCTTGAAGGCGCCGCCGAGGCCATCTGGCAGTACAACAAGGAGATCATCGACCACACCTGGGATCTGATCCCTTCCGTGAAGCCCCAGATCGCCATGTACGAGCAGTTCGGCATCGAGGGCCTTAAGGCATACAAGAAAACCGTGGACTACTGCCAGGAGAAGGGCCTCATCGTCATCGGCGACGTGAAGCGCGGCGACATCGGTTCCACCTCCGCGGCCTACGCCACGGGGCATATCGGTCGCGTGAAGGTTGGAAACAACGTGTGTTCCGGCTTTGACACCGAGTTCATTACCGTGAATCCTTACCTGGGAACCGACGGCATCAAGCCGTTTGTGGACGCCTGCAACGAGTTTGACAAGGGCCTTTTCGTCCTGGTCAAGACCTCCAACCCGTCCAGCGGCGAGTTCCAGGACCGTCTGATCGACGGCCGTCCGCTCTATGAGCTGGTGGCGGAGAAGGTCGTGGAGTGGGGAAGTGCCAGCATGGACGGAGCCTACAGCAACGTGGGCGCCGTGGTGGGAGCCACTTACCCGGAGATGAGCAAGGTGCTGAGAAAGCTCATGCCCCATACATATTTCCTGGTGCCCGGCTACGGCGCGCAGGGAGGCACCGCCGAGGACTTAAGATACTGCTTTAACGAGGACGGACTGGGAGCAGTGGTCAACTCCTCCAGAGGCATCATCGCCGCCTATAAGCAGGAGAAGTACAGAGAGTTCGGACCGGAGCGCTTTGGCGAGGCGTCCAGACAGGCCGTGAAGGACATGGTGGCCGATATTAACCGCGTACTGTAGGAGGAACAGATGGCACACAGAAAAATGACGGCGGCAGTGGTCTCCCAGGAGGCCCTGGCCGCAGATATATACAGCATGTGGATGGAGGCGGAGGAGATCGCGAAGGAGGCGAAGCCGGGACAGTTTATTTCGGTGTACTCCCGCGACGGCGCAAGGCTTCTCCCGCGCCCCATCAGCATCTGCGAGATCGATAAGGAAAACGGACGCCTGCGCATCGTCTACCGCATCGCCGGGGCGGGCACGGCGGAGTTTTCCGCTTATAAGGCCGGCGACCCGGTGGAGATCATGGGGCCTTTAGGAAACGGGTTCCCGCTCACGGGAAAGAAGGCGTTCCTGATCGGCGGCGGCATCGGTATCCCGCCCATGCTGGAGCTGGGAAAGCAGCTTGGCGGCGAGGCGCAGTTCGTGCTGGGATACCGGGACGGACAGACCTTTTTGAAGGATGAGATGGAGAAATACGGCGCGGTGTACGTGGCCACCGAGGACGGCTCTGTGGGTACGAAGGGAAATGTGCTGGACGCCATCAGGGCCAACGGCCTTGCGGCGGACGTGATCTTCGCCTGCGGTCCTACGCCCATGCTCCGGGCAGTCAAGGCCTACGCGGCGGAGAACGGCATCACCTGCTATATTTCTCTGGAGGAGCGCATGGCCTGCGGCATCGGCGCGTGTCTGGCCTGCGTCTGTCAGTCGAAGGACGTGGATGAGCACTCCCACGTGCACAACAAGAGAATCTGCAAGGACGGCCCCGTATTTTTAGCCGAGGAGGTGGAGCTTTGATGAACACGAGAGTGAATCTGGCGGGCGTGGAGCTCAAAAATCCTGTGATGACGGCGTCCGGAACCTTCGGCTCCGGCGCGGAGTACGGCGAGCTTGTGGATCTGAATCAGCTGGGAGCCGTGGTGACCAAGGGCGTGGCCAACGTGCCGTGGCCCGGCAACCCCACCCCCAGGATCGCAGAGACCTACGGCGGCATGTTAAACGCCATCGGCCTGCAGAACCCCGGCATCGACGTGTTTGTGAAGCGGGATATCCCGTTTCTTAAGCAGTTTGACACGAAGATCATCGTCAACGTCTGCGGCAAGACTACTGAGGACTACGTGGACGTGGTGGAGCGCCTGGCGGACGAGCCGGTGGACATGCTGGAGATCAACATTTCCTGCCCCAACGTGAAGGAGGGCGGCATCGCATTCGGACAGGACCCGAAGGCGGTGGAGGCCATCACGAAGGCCGTGAAGAGGGTGGCAAAGCAGCCGGTGATCATGAAATTAAGCCCCAACGTGACGGATATCACGGTGATGGCGAAGGCCGCCGAGGCCGGAGGCGCCGACGTTTTATCCCTCATCAACACGCTGACGGGCATGAAGATCGACATTCACAGGCGCGCCTTCGCCCTGGCAAATAAGACCGGCGGCATGTCCGGCCCGGCGGTGAAGCCGGTGGCGGTGCGCATGGTCTACCAGGTGGCCCAGGCGGTGAAGGTGCCGATCATCGGCATGGGCGGCATCATGAATGCCGAGGACGCCCTGGAGTTTATTCTGGCGGGCGCCACCGCGGTGTCCGTGGGCACGGCCAACTTTGCGAACCCCTATGCCACCGTGGAGGTCGCGAAAGGGATCGAGGCCTACATGAGAAGGTACGGCGTGGAGGACATAAACGATCTGATCGGCGCGGTGCGATAGACAGACGGCAGATAGATGGACAAATTTGCGGGCGTGTTTCCCGAATCGGGAGACATGCCCGTTTTTGAGATATATATTTTTTTTATGCAGATCCAAAATGAGACTTTGGATTTGCATAATTTATTCATCCGGCCGCCCGCAGAGCGGCCGCACACAGAAAGGCGGAATGACAGAATGAAGGGAACTTTATACGGCGTCGGCGTGGGCCCCGGCGACCCGAGGCTGATGACCTATCTTGCGGTGGAGACGATCATAAAATGCCCGGTGATCGCTGTGCCGTCCTCCGGGAAGGAGGGGGCGGTGAGCTACCGGATCGCCGCAGGCATCGTGAAGGGGCTGGACGAGAAGAAATGCCTCGAACTCTCCACGCCCATGACCAAGGACAGGCAGGTGCTTGGCGAGGCCTACGGGGCGGCGGCGGAGAAAATTGCCGCCGAGCTGGAGGCGGGAAGGGACGTGGCCTATCTGACGCTGGGCGACCCGACCATTTACAGCACGTACATATACATTCACCGGCGTGTGCGGGAGCTGGGATACGACGTGAAGATTGTAAACGGCGTCCCTTCCTTCTGTGCGGCCAGCGCCGAGCTGGGGGACAGCCTGGCGGACCGCTCCGAACAGCTTCACATCATCCCCTCCACCTATGAGATCGAGGAGGCGCTGGAGCTTTCCGGCACCAAAGTGCTGATGAAGGCCGCGTCCAGGATGCCCGCCGTGAAGGAGGCGCTGAGGCGTAAGGGGCTGCGGGCGGCTATGGTGGAAAACTGCGGCATGGAGAACCAGAAAATCTACGCGGACGCGGAGGAGATACCGGAGGAGGCCAGCTACTATTCGCTGGTGGTGGTAAAGGAAGAAAACCATGATTGAGTTCAGGGAACTGACAAAGAAATACGGCGATTTCCTGGCGGTGGACCACGTCAGTCTGACCATTGAGACCGGCGAGTTTTTCGGCCTTCTGGGGCCCAACGGGGCGGGGAAGACCACGACCATCGGGATGCTCTCGACGCTGCTTCTGCCCACGGAGGGGCAGGTGCTCATCGACGGCGAGCCGCTGACGCGGAGCGCTGCAGAGCTCAAGAAAAAAATCAGCGTGGTCACCCAGGAATACTCCATGCGCCAGGACATGAACATGGACGAGATCATGGAGTACCAGGGGCGCCTCTATTTCATGCCGCTTAAGAAGATACGGGAGAGGACGGACGAGCTTCTGGAGTTTGCCGGCCTCATCGAGCACCGCAGGCGCGCGGTGCGGAAGCTCTCCGGGGGCATGAAGCGGAAACTGATGGTCTGCCGCGCGCTTCTGACGGAGCCGGAGATCCTTCTCCTGGACGAGCCCACGGCAGGCATGGATGCCATTGCCCGCAGGCAGATGTGGAATCTTTTAAAGAAGCTAAACAGCCGCCGGCTGACCATTCTTCTCACGACCCACTACATGGAGGAGGCCGAGAGCCTCTGCCGGCGGGTGGGGCTCATGTGCGGGGGACGGCTGGAGGCGGTGGACACGCCCGGAAACATGATTCAGCAGTTGGGCGCCTTTGCCGTGGATCAGACCACGGAGGATGGAACCGTCAGCCGGTATTTTAAGGAGAAGGAGGCGGCCATCGGGTATCTGGCCGGTCTCTCCGGCGAGACGGCTTTAAGGCATACCACGCTGGAGGACGTATTTTTGGAGAGGGTCGGTGGCCGGCTGGAAAGCAGGTGAGTATGGGAATTGTAACGGTACTTTGGGAAAAATGGATTGAATTTAAGCGGGATTTTGTGAAAATCACGCTGGCGGCCATGATCGCGCCGCTTCTCTATGTCGTGGTGTTCGGGCGGGGAATCGGGGAACTGTCCGGCGGACAGCCGTATCTTAATTTCCTCGTCCCCGGCGTGGTGGCTCTGACGACCATGAACGGCAGCTTCAGCGCCATCGCACAGAATCTGAACGTCCAGCGGCTCTATGAGCGTGCCTTCGACCGGGTGATGATCTCGCCGACGCCGCTGTGGCAGTTCGTGGCGGGGCAGATGATCGGCGGGAGCCTGCGGGGCATGTATGCGGGCTGTCTGATTCTGCTTCTGACGCTTCCGTTTGTGGACGGGCTGCGCTTTAACGGGTGGTCGTTTCTTGTGATGTTTTTAAACGGGGCAGTGTTCTCGGCCATCGGCGTGGTGGTTTCCTTCTACGCGAAGAAGCACTCGGACGTGCCGCGGTTTTCCAACTACGTGATCATGCCGATGTCCTTTCTCTGCAATACGTTTTTTTCCACGGAGACGCTGCCCGGAGGACTTAGGCAGGTGATCGGGTTTCTGCCGCTCTCCCAGACCAGCATCATGCTCCGGCAGATCGCGGGCGGGGCGGGCGTTTCCCTGGCGGGAATCGCAGTGCTTTCCGGGTACCTTGGCATGTTTACCCTGGCGGCGTTCCGGTTCCTTTATAAGAAGAAAAATCTGTGATGGAGGATGAGACAATGAAGAAAGTAATTGCCGGAAGCAGGGCCAGCCGTCTGGCGGTGATACAGACGGAGCTGGTGACCGGGTATATCGGGGAGCATTTCCCGGATTTTCAGGCGGAAATCCTCACCATGACCACCACCGGCGACCGGATTCTGAACCGGACCCTGGACCAGGTGGGCGGCAAGGGCCTGTTTGTGAAGGAGTTGGACCAGGCGCTGCGGGACGGGCGGACGGATTTCTCCGTACACAGCTTAAAGGACATGCCCATGGAGATCCCGGAGGATCTGCCAGTGCTCTGTTATTCCCGGCGGGAGGATGCCAGGGATGTGCTGGTGCTTCCAAAGGGGGCATCGGAGCCGGATTTCTCAAAGCCTGTGGGATGCTCCAGCCGGCGCAGGAGCATCCAGATGAAGAAACTCTATCCCCAGGCGCAGATGAAAAGCATCCGGGGAAATGTGCTGACCCGGCTGGAAAAACTGGACGCCGGGGAGTACGGGACGCTGATTCTGGCGGCGGCCGGGCTGAAACGGCTGGGGTTTGAGGACCGCATCAGCCGGTACTTTTCCCCGGAGGAAATGATTCCCGCCGCCGGACAGGGCATTCTCTGCGTGCAGGGGCGCGCGGGGGAGGACTACTCTTATCTGACGGGCTTTGATTCGGCAGATTCCAGGGACTGCGCGGCGGCGGAGCGGGCCTTCGTGGCGGCTCTGGACGGCGGCTGTTCGTCCCCGGTGGCGGCCTACGCCGTGGCGGACGGGGACGTGCTGACGGTGCGCGGGCTGTATTTCGACGAGGAAGACGGGGGCGTGGAGACCGGAGTGCTCTCCGGGCCGCGAAGCCGTGCCGTCTGGCTGGGGCGTCAGCTGGCGTTTGAACTGCGGGAAAGACATCGCGGCGGGAGAGGCTGTGCGGATGCGGGTTTAAAGCCAGGGCCGGAGCCGCGGTCTGAGATAGCTGAGGAGCCGGGAATAGAGGCGGAGCCGCAGAGCCGGTCGGCTGTGAAAACAGGAGCGGAGCCACAGCCTCAGACAGCCGTGAAGCCGGCAGCAGAAAATGCGGAATCGGAGGAGCAGTAATATGGCGGAAAAAATGGGAAAGGTCTGGCTCGTGGGAGCCGGGCCCTCGGATATAGGCCTGCTTACCCTGAAGGGCCTGCGCGTGCTGGAGCAGGCGCAGGCGGTGGTCTACGATCAGCTGGTGGGGCTGGAAATACTCTTAAGGATTCCCGCCGGGGCGGAGGCCATCGACGTGGGAAAACAGGCGGGAAACCATAAAAAGACCCAGGAGGAGATCAACCGGATTCTCCTCGAGAAGGCGCTGGAGGGAAAACGCGTGGTGCGGCTGAAAGGCGGCGATCCGTTCCTCTTCGGACGCGGCGGCGAGGAGCTGGAGCTTCTGCGGGCCCACGGCGTCCCCTTCGAGATCGTCCCCGGGGTGACCTCGGCGCTGGCGGTTCCGGCCTACAACGGAATCCCTGTGACCCACAGGGAGTTTGCCTCCTCGGTCCACATCATCACCGGGCACAGGAAGGCGGGGGAGACCCTGGATATTGATTTTAAATCTTTGGTAGCGTGCGGCGGAACCCTTGTGTTTCTCATGGGTGTCCGCAGCCTGCCGGAGATTGTGAGGGGACTTCTGGCTGCGGGGATGCCGGCGGATATGCCGGCGGCTGTGCTGGAGCGGGGAACCTCCGCCGGGCAGCGCCGGGTGGTGGCAGCGCTCGGGGAGCTGGAGGACGAGGCCGGGAGGCAGGGCATCGGCACGCCCGCCATCATCGTGGTGGGGGAGGTCTGTAAGCTGGCCGAAACCTTCGGCTGGTACGAGCAGCTCCCGCTGTTCGGGGAGAAAATACTGGTCACCAGGCCCAGGGACCGGGCCTCCAGGCTGGCGGAAAAGCTGCGGGAGCTTGGCGCGGAGACCGTGTCCCTACCATCCATCGAGACCGTCCCGGTCTCCGACGATGAGACGAAAACGAAGATCGGCGAGGCCATGGAACGGCTGGGAGAGTACGATCTTCTGGCATTCACGTCCCCCTATGGGGTGAAACGTTTTTTTGAGCTTTTGAGAGAGTGCGGCAGGGATATCCGGGAACTGGCGGGAGCGAAGCTGGCGGCCATCGGGCCGGCGACGGCGCAGGCGCTTGAGGAGCGGGGGCTTAGGGTGGATCTCGTGCCGGAACGCTACGACGGAAGGTCGCTGGGGAAGGCGGTTGCGGCGTGGGCGGAGAATGCGATGGAGCGGCAGACGGAGCCGGCAGTAAAAATCTTAATTCCCCGCGCCAGAGAGGGATCCAAAGGCCTCGCGGAGGTCTTATCCGCAGCCGTGAACGTCCGCTTCGCCGTGACCGACCTCCCGATTTACGAGACAGTCTGGCAGCCGGAGCAGTCGTCCGCTGTCCCCGCCTCCATTTTAGAAACCATAAAATCCCAGATCATCTCCGGTGAAATCACCTGGCTCACCTTCACCAGCGCCTCCACGGTGCGCGGGTTTGCTGCCCGGTTCCCGGAGCTGGATTTTGAGAAGCTTCGCGCTCTCTGTATCGGGGAGCAGACCGGGGCGGCGGCGCGGGCCCTCGGCATGAGCGTCTGGATTTCTAAAGAGGCCACCGTGGATTCCATGGTGGAGCGGCTTTTGGAGCTGATAAACAGCTTTCGGGTTCTCGATTGAAATAAATGTAAATCTGTGATAGAATCACAATGATTGATCTTGTCAATAAGAAAGCGGCTTAAAAAGCTTTGCAGATATGGAGGTTTTAAGAATATGGAAAGCTACAAGAGAGAATTTATCGAATTTATGGTGGACAGCCAGGTATTAAAATTCGGCGAGTTCACGTTAAAGAGCGGCAGAAAATCCCCGTTTTTCATGAACGCCGGCGGCTATGTGACCGGCACGCAGCTCAGGAAGCTGGGCGAGTATTACGCGAAGGCCATCCACGACAACTACGGTCTGGATTTTGACGTGCTGTTCGGTCCGGCCTACAAGGGCATCCCCTTAAGCGTCGCCACGGCCATGGCCATCAGCGAGCTCTACGGCAAGGACGTGCGCTACTGCTCCAACCGCAAGGAGGCCAAGGACCACGGCGAGACCGGAATCCTTTTAGGCAGCCAGTTAAAGGACGGCGACCGCGTGGTGATGATCGAGGACGTGACCACCTCCGGAAAATCCATCGAGGAGACCTACCCGATCTTAAAGGCCCAGGCCGACGTAAAGATCAAGGGGCTCATCGTCTCCTTAAACCGCATGGAGAAGGGAAAGGGCGACAAGAGCGCGCTGGAGGAAGTGAAGGAGCAGTACGGCTTCCCGACCGCGGCCATCGTTTCCATGGCCGACGTGGTGGAGCACCTCTACAATCACGAGTACAAGGGAAAAGTCATCATTGACGATGAATTGAAGGCCGCCATCGACGCATACTATGAGCAGTACGGTGCGAAATAAGGAGTGTTGTTTATGGAGAAAATCTACAAGACCATGCGTGGCACAGGCATTTTAAATATTGTGATCGGTTCCGTCATCGTGACGGCCGGGCTTGCGGTGGGCATTCTGGCCATCGTCTCCGGCGCGGTTCTCCTGAAGCGGAAGTCGGAGATAACATTCTGATAATTGGAGTTTTTTATGCTTAAACATGACAGCAAACACAAGCGGCTGGGCTGGTTTCTGTTTATCGTGTACCTCCTCCTGGTGATCTATCTGATGTTTTTTTCAGAGGAGCTGGGACGGACGGCCCACGAGAGCTACTCCTACAATCTGGAGTTATTTAAGGAGATCAAACGATTCTACACGTACCGCGATCAGCTGGGTATGGAGGCATTTTTCTTAAATACAGCGGGAAATGTCATCGGCTTTGTCCCCTTCGGCTTCATCCTTCCCGTGATCAGCCGCGGGGGGAAAAAGTGGTACGTCACCGTGCTCATGAGCTTTCTGTTCAGCCTGTGCATCGAGCTCACGCAGCTCATATGCAAGGTGGGGAGCTTTGATGTGGACGATCTGTTCCTCAACACGGTGGGCGGCGCCCTGGGATTTCTTCTTATTTATCTCTGGTGTTTTATAAGGAGGATCATCGATGGAAACAACAAATAACAACAAAATATCATACGTCAGAAAGCCGCTGGCGCGCCGCAGCTTCATGTCTGTGGGCCTGGCGGCGGCGGGCCTTGTCCTGTTCGCCGCAGGGATCTGGATGGGCGTGAGGTACCAGGGGCAGGCGCCGCTAAATGCCGCCGCGGTGGGATTTTCAAGTCTCCTTTTTTCCCTGGTGGGGCTCTGGTACGGATGCATCTCGTTTCTGGAGCAGGAGAAGAATTACATACTTGCCAAGGCGGGCATCGGAGTCAGCGGATTGATCGTGATTCTCTGGTTCGTCTTGATTTTAATAGGATTGCGAGGATGACGGATGAGATACGGAGAGTTATTCAGAGAAGAAAATGAACACGTGGCGGAGAGATACCGCCTTACCATAGACCGCCTTGGCCGGATCCCCGGGGAGAACACGGTGGATCCACGATTTAGAAGCTATTTTGAAAAAGTGGCTTCTTTTTTGCTTTTCATCGACCGCGTGTACGGGCTCTGCGAGAGCGGCAACGTGCGGAAAATGAGCGCCGGGGAGCTGGCGGAGTTAAATCACAGCCTCTATGAGGACGTGCTTCCGGCGCATTACGGCGAGAGCTTTGCCAATCCTGCCTATGCGGCGCAGCGCATGGGGGCGGAGCTGGGGCCGCTGCTTTCGTTCCTCTACACGGAGATCCGCGGCGGCATCGTCTACGCCTTCGAGAGCCGTCTCACTGACATCACGATTTTAAACGAGCTGTTCATCGAGGTCTACAACCTGTTCGAGGAAGGGGCGGGGACGGAGGACGGCGCGCCCGCGGTCAAGGAGGTGCAGAGCGCCCTCTACTGGTTTGTCAGCGATTACTGCGACGTGACGGTGCCCTACCGCATCCGCGAGAGCGTGGATCCGGCCCTGGACTTTGCCGCCGACATTATTATGAACAGCGACCTTTCCGACACCTGGTATCTCTACTTCTTCGGCGAGTACGTGGGGGAGCGGGAGCTGAAAGTGGCGGAGTATTTAAACAGCCTGGATGAGGAAACCATCGGGAAAATGGCCCACACCTTCACCGAGGGCTACCGCAAAGGCTTCGAGGTGACGGGGCGGAATCTGGCGAAGAAGAAAACGGTCACCATCCGCTACGAGCTGGGCTTCGAGCGGATGATCCGGCAGGCGGTTCTGGATTTTGAGGCTATGGGTCTTGTCCCCATTTTCTGCCGGGCCGCCGTCAACTGCGTGAACCGGACGCCGGGAAGGCGCACGGGCTACCACGGCTCCACGCCCAATCCGCAGTACGATTACGACCACCGGTACGACCAGGCCATCTACCTGGACAAGGCGTTCCGGGACCGGAAGCTGGCGGTTTTAAAGGTGGCCTACGAGCAGTGGAAAAAGGAGGCCGCCGTCTACGCGGGGCCGGCGGTGGTGGAGACCTTCGGCGAGGCCGGCTTTGAACCGCAGAACAAGCCGGAGGCATTCCGGCTCACGGAGAAGCAGGAGAAGCTCTCCATCGCCTACGCCAATGAGGCCATGGAGATCCAGAACCGGTACATTCCCGGCGAGGAGGTGAGCTTCACGATCATCGCGTTCCCGGTTCCGGAGATCGGCGGGAACTTCCCGGAAATTTTCGCGGAGACCATCCGCATCAACACGCTGGACTACGAGATTTATAAGGACATCCAGCAGAAGCTCATCGACGTCCTGGACAAGGCCCGGTGCGTGCGTATCAAGGGCTCCAGCGGAAACCGCACCGATCTGACCGTGTGCCTTAAGCCCCTTGCAGACCCGGCGCGCCAGACCAACTTCGAGAACTGCGTCGCCGACGTGAACATCCCGCTGGGCGAGGTCTTCACCTCCCCGCAGCTGAAAGGCACGAACGGCGTCCTGCACGTGTCAAACGTCTACATCGGCAGCATCCAGTTTAAGGACCTTGTGCTCACATTTGAGGACGGCATGGTGAAGGACTATTCCTGCAAAAACTTCGAGGATCCTGAGGAGGGGCGGACGCTCATTTCCCAGGTGATCTTAAAGAATCACCCGACCCTTCCCATGGGAGAGTTTGCGGTGGGAACCAACACCACAGCCTACGCCATGGCGCAGAAATACGGCATCATCGACCGCCTGCCCATCCTGATCGTGGAGAAAATGGGCCCCCATTTCGCGGTGGGCGACACCTGCTACAGCTGGGCGGAGGACACCGCCGTCTACAACCCCGACGGCAAGGAGATCGTGGCGAGGGACAACGAGATTTCCATTCTCCGCAGGGAGGACGTGTCGAAGGCCTATTTCGGCTGCCACACGGACATCACCATTCCCTACAGCGAGCTGGGCGGCATCTGGGCGGTTTTAGAGGACGGCTCTGAGATTCCGGTGATCGGCGACGGAAAATTTCTGGTTCCCGGCACGGAAGAATTAAATAAACCATTGACGTGAGAAATAAAACCTAGTATTATAAATTATAAGCAGCAGCGAATTTATAAAAGCTACTTATAAGTTAAACTAATAAAAAGCGCAGCTATTTTTTATCAACCATCAAAAAGAGAAAAGGAGAATGAACAATGGCAAAAGTAGGAATTGTTATGGGCAGTGACTCCGATATGCCGGTTATGGCGCAGGCCGCGGATATCCTGGAGAAATTAGGCGTGGAGTTTGAGATGACCATTATCTCCGCTCACAGAGAGCCGGACGTATTTTTCGAGTATGCCAAGAGCGCGGAGGCTCGCGGATACAAGGTGATCATCGCAGGCGCAGGCAAGGCGGCCCACCTTCCGGGCATGTGCGCGGCGCTGTTCCCCATGCCGGTCATCGGTATCCCGATGAAGACCTCTGATTTAGGCGGCGTGGATTCCCTCTACTCCATCGTTCAGATGCCCTCCGGCATCCCGGTGGCCACCGTCGCCATCAACGGCGGAACCAACGCAGGCATTCTGGCCGCAAAGATCCTGGCCGCGTCCGATCCGGAGCTTTTAGAGAGAGTGAAGGCTTACAGTGAGGGCCTTAAGAACGACGTGGTGAAGAAGGCCGAGAAGCTGGATTCCATCGGATACAAAGAATATCTGTCCCAGATGAAAAAGTAGGAGGAGCGATCATGGATTACAAGAACGCCGGAGTGGATATTGAGGCCGGATACAAGTCAGTGGAGCTGATGAAGGAACACGTAAAAAAGACCATGCGCGAGGAGGTTTTAGGCGGCCTCGGCGGATTTTCGGGCGCATTTTCCCTGGCAAAGATCAAGGAGATGGAGGAGCCTGTGCTTCTGTCCGGAACCGACGGCTGCGGAACCAAGGTGAAGTTAGCCATCATCATGGATAAGCATGACACCATCGGCATCGACGCCGTGGCCATGTGCGTCAACGACATCGCCTGCGCCGGCGGCGAGCCCCTGTTCTTCTTAGACTACATCGCCTGCGGAAAGAACTATCCCGAGAAGATCGCCGACATCGTGAAAGGTGTGGCCGAGGGCTGCTTACAGTCCGAGGCGGCGCTCATCGGCGGCGAGACCGCGGAGCATCCGGGGCTGATGCCGGAGGAGGACTACGACCTGGCCGGATTTGCGGTGGGCGTGTGCGATAAGAAGGAGATGATCACTGGCGAGCAGTTAAAGGCCGGCGACGTTCTCATCGGCATGGCCTCCACCGGGGTGCACAGCAACGGCTTCTCCCTGGTGAGAAAGGTATTCGAGAAGGAAATGACGCGCGAGGGCCTGAATACATACTATGACGAGCTTGGAAAGACCCTGGGAGAGGCGCTTTTAGCCCCCACGAGAATCTACGTGAAGGCGTTAAAGAGCATCAAGAAGGCCGGCGTGACCGTGAAGGCCTGCAGCCACATCACCGGCGGCGGCTTCTACGAGAACGTGCCCCGGATGCTTAAGGAAGGCACCCGCGCGGTTATTAAGAAAGACAGTTATGAGATCCCGGCCATCTTCGGAATGCTGGCGAAGAAGGGCGATGTGGCCGAGGAGATGATGTATAACACCTTCAACATGGGCCTCGGCATGATCGTGGCTGTGGATCCGGCGGACGCCGACAAGGCCATGGAGGCCATCTGCGCGGCCGGCGATACTCCCTATGTCATCGGTTCCATCGAGGAGGGAGAAAAAGGAGTTACCTTATGTTAAAGGTCGGTGTGATGGTTTCCGGCGGCGGGACAAATTTACAGGCGATTCTGGACGCCGTCGATGCAGGGAAGATAAGAAATGCTTCCATCGAGGTGGTCGTAAGCAACAATCCCGGCGCCTACGCGCTGGAGCGGGCGAAAAACCACGGAATCCCGGCGGTCTGCCTGTCCCCGAAGGACTTTGAGAGCCGCGAGGCGTTCAACGAGGCGTTTCTTGCCAAGGTGGACGAGTATGATCTGGATCTGATTGTGCTGGCCGGATTCCTGGTGAAGATCCCGGAGGCCATGGTGGAAAAATACGAGCACCGCATCATCAATGTGCACCCGTCCCTGATCCCGTCCTTCTGCGGCGTGGGATATTACGGCTTAAAGGTGCACGAGGCGGCGCTTGCGCGGGGCGTGAAGGTGACCGGAGCCACGGTTCACTTCGTGGACGGCGGCATGGACACCGGCCCGATCATTCTCCAGAAGGCGGTGGATGTACTTCCCGGCGACACGCCGGAGGTTCTGCAGCGCCGTGTGATGGAGCAGGCGGAGTGGGTGATTCTGCCGAAGGCGATCGACATGATCGCGAATAAAGAGATTTGAGTGCGCGATGGAAGCGGCAGCTCTGAGCGCGAGGTCTGGCTGTGTGGCCGGATGTGAAAATTCAGGAGGGAATTTAATGAAGGTGCTGATAGTGGGAGGCGGCGGCCGCGAGCACGCGATTGCGTGGAAGGTGGCCCAGAGCCCCAGGGTAGATAAATTATACTGCGCGCCGGGAAACGCCGGCATCGCTGAGGTGGCGGAGTGCGTGGACATCGGCGTCATGGAGTTTGATAAGCTGGTGGCGTTTGCGAAGGAGAAGGAGATCGACCTCACCGTGGTCGCTCCCGACGACCCGCTGGCCGCCGGCGCGGTGGACGCGTTCGAGGCTGCCGGCCTGCGCGCGTTCGGCCCCAGAGCCAACGCGGCCATTCTCGAGGGATCGAAGGCATTTTCCAAGGATCTGATGAAAAAGTACGGGATCCCGACGGCGGCCTACGAGACCTTTAACACGCCGGAGGCGGCCCTCCAGTATCTGGAGACGGCCCCCATGCCCATCGTCTTAAAGGCCGACGGTCTGGCGCTGGGAAAGGGCGTTCTCATCTGCAAAGACCGGGAGGAGGCCAAAGCCGGCGTCAAGACGCTGATGCTGGACAAGCAGTTCGGCTCCGCCGGGGACCGCATCGTGGTGGAGGAGTTCATGACGGGCCGGGAGGTTTCCGTGCTCTCTTTCGTGGACGGCAAGACCATCAAAATCATGACCTCTGCCCAGGACCACAAGCGCGCCAAGGACGGAGACCAGGGCTTAAACACCGGCGGCATGGGCACATTTTCTCCCAGCCCGTTCTACACGGACGAGGTGGACGCCTACTGTAAGGAGCACATTTACCAGAAGACCGTGGACGCCATGCGGGCGGAGGGCAGAGAGTTTAAGGGAATCATTTTCTTTGGACTGATGCTCACGGAGAAAGGCCCGAAGGTGCTGGAGTACAACGCCCGGTTCGGCGATCCGGAGACCCAGGTGGTGCTGCCGCGGATGAAGAACGATCTGGTGGAGCTTTTCGAGGCCTGCATCGACGGGACGCTTGAGAACGTGGAGCTGGAGTTCGAGGACAACGCCGCAGTCTGCGTAGTTCTGGCGTCGGACGGATACCCCGAGAAGTACGAGAAGGGATATAAGATTTCCGGCCTGGAGAAGTTTAAGGACGCCGACGGATACTATGTGTTCCACGCGGGCAGCAAATTCGACGCCGACGGGAATATCGTGACCAACGGCGGCCGCGTGCTGGGCGTGACAGCCACCGGAAAAGACTTAAAGGAAGCCCGCGCCAACGCGTACAAGGCGACGGAATGGGTGGAATTTGGGAATAAGTATATGCGGTCGGATATCGGGAAGGCGATTGATGAGGCGTGAGAGCGGCGAGTGGCCTTTGAATAGAGAATAAAAGGTTAAAAATATCGTAAAAAGTATTGCTGTTAATCGTCATCCGGCATATAATAAATACAGGAGAGCGGACGTCATTCCGCCGGTGTGGCTGACACCTAAAATCCGAGAGTAGAGCAGAGCAAATGGATCTGAGGTTGGCGGACAACGATAAAATCCGAAAGCAATGCAGGACGAATGGGCCTGAGGTTGGCGGACAACGATAAAATCAGTCGGTAAGGGAGACTGACAGTGCTTCGGTACTGCAGTCTCCTTTTAAAATTTACAGAAGGAAGGGAAGCGGATGAATAAAAGCGAGGCACAAAAAGTCTTGTTTGAGTGCGCCGAATTATACAAAAATAATTTGATTGATTATAATCTGTTGTTTTTATGCGCAGGTAAGAACAGAAAAATGAATGCTCTGGAAATGCAGTTTTCTACTACAGGTTTCCTGCATTTGACCGGAGTAAAGTTCCCGGGAAAAAAGATTCCGGCCAGAGCTTTTTTCGATAAATGTATTAACAGGCGTTTGAGTCTGGCTGAATTTGACCTGGCTTTGGATGGGACGACGGAGCTGAAGCTTAAGATATTGCCGCTGCTTTTTCAAAAAAATCTGTCAGCCAGCATGATCGGAGATTTTTCGGCCAGGACATCACTGCTGGTCACGGAAAAGCTGGCCGGAGGAATCAAAGGCTGTATGGGATTTGTCCGCGATGAGGGCACCGGATATTATGTGCCAAACACAGTTTTAAGTCTGGATATCAGAAAATATATAAAAAATCAGCAGAGAGTTCTTGTTACACTTCGAAAAAGAAAAATCACCCGTACATATTCTGAAATTGCATATGTTGCTAAAAAGGTTGAATGGGATCAATTTGAGTTTCCAGAGAAATACATGTATCTAAAGCAGATTCTTCAATTACCAAAGGAAAATAAAATTGATATGAATTAAAGAAAAGTCAAATAGAAAAGAAAACAAATTACCTTACGCACCAATAACACCGCTAATATCCGTCAAATTCACTCCAAAATCCCAATTCGCAAAGTTCTAATTTTAACTCAAAGTCAAAAAATTATTAAGTCAAAAATCATTCCGAAATCCTGACCGGTATCTGCAGTTTCACCAGAATCGTATTATTGTTAAAATCAAATACTGACATCTTGGCGGCGATCTCGCCCAGGTAAGGTCCGATGATCTGGTAATGGTTCTCGTCGATGAACTGGAGCAGCTTGTCGAGGCCTTCGCTCTCGGAGCGGCTGTCCATGGCGATGTAGTTGCAGTACAGGCACGCGTAGGTGCCGGACTGGATCACCTGGCGGGGGATGGCGGCGGTCAGCGAGTCGTCGGTTAAAAGAAGCGCGGAGCTGCACCGGTACTGGCGGTTCATCAGGTCCTCCCGGGTGATGGCGCAGCAGGCCTGGTTGAGCAGGAAAATCGGCATGTCGTGCTCCAGCAGCGTGTCCTTGATGTTGTCCAGCGCCTGTGCCCAGGGGGAGATCCCCTCCTGCGGAACCCGCAGATCGTAGGGCTCGATGTCGAAGGCAAAGGCGAGCCGCTTGGGGATGAACTCGATGAACGGGGCGTTGAGCGCCGGCAGGTGTCGAAGGTGCGCGCAGCTGTTTAACTGTTTGATCAGCGTGTCGCGGGTGGAGGAAATGGTCGAAATCTGCTCACTGAGCTTGTCAATCTGTTCGCTTAAAAGCGCCTCAAACACGGAAAGGTTTCTCGTGTCCAGAATGGTCTTTATCTGCTTTAATGACAGCCCCACGGACTTCATCTGCAGAATCATCTCCAGCCGCTGAAACTGGCTGACAGAATAGTACCGGTAGTTGTTGCTGTTTCCCACGCTCTGGGGGATCAGCAGGCCCATATCGTGATACAGGCGGAGGGTGCGCGGCGAGATGTGAAACTTCTCAGCCATCTCCCCGATGCTGATCTGGTCATTGCTGTGACCGTAATACTCGGACATACGTGTATCACCTCGATGTAAATTCTTCCGGATCAAAGGATTGATGCGATCAAATGATTCACGCAATCAAATGATTCGCAAAATCAAATCACCCATCTATATGATATACAGGCTTCAGTTTTTTGTCAAACGGGGCGGCGCCGGAAACAAAACAGAGCGGGCGGCATCAGAAGAACGAAAACCTTGACGTAAGGGTATAGGAAGGGAAAGGTCCCGCAGATTTCTGCCAACGAAAATATCAGAAAGAAATGTTGTGAAATTGTGCAAAATAGACAAAAAACAGGTGGGATTTTTGGGAATTGACCTTGCCATTGGGGTAAAGCCTATAATTTATATTGAAAATAAAAGAAATTATTTATCATGAATTTGCCAGGAGAAGGAGGAAAAAATTTATGAGAAATGAAAAATTTGATGGGGTTATGACTGCCTTATGCACAATGTATAACCGGGACGGCAGCGTGAATGCCGACATGGTACAGGCGCATACCAACTTCTGCGTGGAGGGCGGCGTCAGCACGGTTCTGGCCTCCGCCGGAAGCGGCCAGTACGTCAACATGACCGCGAAGCAGAGAGAGGATACGATCAAGGCCGTTGTCGCGGGAGCTGCGGGGCGTGTGCCGGTTCTGGCGGGCATTCTGGATCCCGGACTGGGACAGGCGCTGGAGAACGCAAAGCGCGCCGAGGCCGCGGGAGCCGAGGCGTTGGTGGTGCTTCCGCCGTACTACGTGACCGTCACCCAGGAAGGCATTTATGATTATTACGCGGAGCTTTCACAGGCGGTCAGCATTCCGATCATCGTCTACAACTATCCGGGGCGGATTCTGACCAACGTGCAGCCGGAGACGCTGGCCCGCATGATGCGTGAGATCCCCTCCATCATCGGCGTGAAGGAGTGCTCCGACTATTCACAGTTCTTAAATGCAGTCCGTCTGATCGGGGACGACGGCGCGGTGTTCAGCGGCTCGGACCTGGCGTTTGCGGACCAGGTGCTTGCCGGCGCGAAGGGCGGCGTGATCGCGGCTTCCTGCGTACTTCCCAGCCAGTACGCCGAGATTTACCGTCTGGCCAAGGCGGGAGACACCAAGGCGGCCCATGAGCTGATTTTCAAATATTTCGCCCTGGTGAAGGGACTGTTTGGAAATGGAATGCATCCGTCACCCTTAAAATACGCCATGAGCCTGATGGGACAGGAGATCGGCGAGTGGCTCACCCCGGTGCGCGAGCCCGACGACGCCACGAAGGAGCTTCTGAGAACAGAGCTGGAAAGACACGGGATGCTGGCCCGGTAAAAAGAGGAAAGGAAGTCAGTAATCATGGAAAATAAATTGCCTACCATAGGATTCCTGGGGAGCGGCGCCATAACCACCGCCCTGGTGACGGGGCTCTGTGAGCGCGCCGCCGATGCCCCCTATCCCCTCGTCGTCTCCGACGCGAAGGCCGAGGCCTGTGAGAAGCTGCGGGCGAGATTTCCCGGCCGGGTCACGGCAGCGGCCACGCTGCAGGAGTGTGTGGATCAGTCGGACTGGATCGTGATCGCTGTGTGGCCGCAGGCCGGCGAGGAGGTCGTCAGATCTCTTACGTTCCGCCCGGAGCAGAAGATCATCAACGTCATGTTTGACAAGACGGCGGAGCAGGTTGCCTCCTGGATGAACTGCACGCCGGACACCATTATCCATATGATTCCTGGAACGTATCTGACGTTCTATCCCGGCCCCATCGTGATGTGCCCGTCCTGCCCGGAGGCGGCGGAGATCTTCGGACGCATCGGAAAGATCGTCAACGTGGAGAGCCGCTACCAGGCCGCGGTGTTCGGAACGGTCACCAGCCTGTTTGCCCCCCTCTTTTCCGTGATGGATCACGTGATCGACTGGGCGGCGTCGGAGGGCGTGCCGGAGGAGACGGCAACCGCCTACGTGACCAGCATGTTTGCGGCGGTGTGCCAGGAGGCCTGCGGGAAGAACCGCGGGGAGGTGCACTATATGGCCACGGTGAGTACCCCCGGCGGCATCAATATGCAGGCGCTGGAGCTTCTGGGAAAGGCCGGGGCGTTCGAGGCCTGGCCGGAGGTGCTGAAGCCGATTATGGTGCGTACGGCGGGGGATATTCCCAAGCCTTCCGCCCATTGACGCGTTCCCTTTCAAAAATACCATAGAAAAGGAGTTGTAATCTAATGAAGAGATCTTTACATACATCTTTGTTTGCATCGTTTCTGGCGGCAAGTCTGCTGCTTAGCGGCTGCGGCGTGGTTCAGCAGGAACCTGCTGCCACGGCGGGAGCGGGAAGTGCGGAGGCTGCCGCCGTGGCAGCCATCGCCAGCAATCCGGCAACCCCATTGGAAGGGGCTTCGATTGTGCTGCGGGTGGCGCATCCCGACAATGATACCAGTATCCTTGAGCAGTCCTGGAACTGCTATGCCCGCACGTTCAAGAGCTCAGTGGAGCTTTACTCCGGCGGGGAAATGACCTGTGAGATTTTCCCTAACAACCAGCTGGGCGACGCCACCTCCTGTATGGAGCAGTGTGCACAGGGAACTCTGGACGTGTGTATGTCCCTGTCCACCGGAAGTCTTGCGGGATGGATTCCCAACATCAGCGTGTTCGATATTCCCTACATTGTGGACGATATAGATGCAGCGAATCTGCTCTGCGAGGGGCCGATTCTTGAAGAGCTTAACAGCGATCTGGAGCAGAAGGGAAATCTGCATATCATGTCCATGATGCAGACGGGTTTCAGAAATCTGGACACCATGTCAAAGAAAGTCACAACCGTGGAAGACCTGGCCGGCCTCAAGCTGCGTCTCCAGGAGATCGACGCGCAGATCGCCATGGCGGAGGCGTGGAAGGCAGTGCCGACGACGGTCGCCTTCTCGGAGCTCTACTCCGCGGCATCCACCGGCGTGATCGACGGCTTTGACAACTGCAACCATATTCTTCTTTTAAACAGCTTATATGAAACTGTAAAATATGTGACGGAGACACAGCATCTGGCCAATGTGGTCGTGGCGCTGATCAGCAACGAGACATACTCCAGCCTGACGCCCGAGCAGCAGGATGTCATCGACCGGGCCGCCGACGATGCGAGGCGTGCGACCATCGGCGTTGTTACCGCCAACAATATCAACGTGATCGACACTCTTCAGTCCAACGGCGTGGAGATTATTTCCCTGACCGACGAGGAGAGGGCCGCGTTCAAGGATGCCTGCTTTGATCAGTCGAAGGAGAGCGTGCTGAGCATGGTGGATGCCGGTTTCTATCAGAGATTTACTGATGCCTACGCGTCGGCGAAAGAGATGCTAGGAAGAGCTCAGTAGTGGAGAACGATTGAAACCGGAGGAAAAAACATGGAAAATATAAAGAAATTTCAGGAGCTGATCGCCAGGTGCTCCCTGGCACTGTCGGCGCTCGGCCTGGCCTCGGTGGTTCTCTCTGTTTTCGCATCCGTTCTTTGCCGCTATGTGTTCAAGATCAGCACCATGTGGGTCGAGCAGTACACCAGGTATATGACCATCTGGATGGTATTCCTCTCGGCAAATGTACTGATCTACAAGAATGCCCTGGTGAGGGTGGATTTCCTGGACCACATCTGGCCGAAAACGTTTATGAAGGTGCGGAATGCGGCGTATACCGTTATCTTCGTTGTGATTCTGTTCGTCCTGTTCTGGCAGGGCTGGGTACAGGCTATCAGCTATTGGGGTGTGCCTGTCACGGGACTTCCCGTTGACAAATTCTGGATATATTTGAGCATTCCGGTGGGCGCGTTTCTGATGCTGGTTCAATATGCGCTGAATCTGATTCGCATGTTCTTTGGAAAGGGGGAGAACGCCGGATGAGTTTTGCACTGATAATGGTAATCGTGATTCTGCTGGTGCTTCTGGTCGTCGGCGCGCCCGTTGTGCTGGCCATCGGTACCGCAGCCATGAGTTACTTCATTATAAAACCGGACATGATAGGGAGTCTGATGATATATGCCCACCGTCTTTTCAGCGGAATGGACAGCTTCATCTACATCTGTATTCCGTTGTTCATGCTCTCAGGTGAGTTAATGGGACGGACGGGCCTGATGGACAAGATCATGGATTTCTGCCGCATTTTCGTGGGACGCTTAAGAGGCGGTATCGCCTACGTGTCTGTCCTTGCCAGCATGATGTTCGGATGTATTTCCGGATCGGGACTGGCGTGTATCGCGGCGCTGGGGCCCATCGAGATATCTATGATGGAGAAGGAAGGCTATGACAGAAACTTTGCGACGGCTCTGACCGCCACGGCGGCCATCCAGGGCCCGGTCATCCCGCCCTCCATTCCCGCAGTCATGTTTGCAGGCCTTACGTCCGTGTCTGTAGGAGCTCTCTTTGTGGGACTTTTCGTTCCCGGTATTATGCTGGGCGTCGGCCAGATGTGCATTATCGCGTACATGGCCAGAAAATATGGGTTCCCCAAGAGTGATGTATCCTACACGAAGAAGGAAATTGTGCAGATTACATTGAAATCCCTGGGCGCCATTTTCATGGTGGTTCTGATTCTCGGAGGTATCCTCTCCGGAATCTTCACGGCAACGGAGGCATCCGGCATCGCGGTCGTGTACGTGATTCTGCTGGATCTTCTGGGAGCGCGCCGGCTGAAACTGGCCGATCTGTGGGATTCTTTAAAAACAACGGTTTCGGGAGCGGTGTCCATTTTCCTGATTATCGGATTTTCCTCCATCATCAGCTGGATCTTCGCCATGGAAAATGTGCCGCTTATGATCAACAATTTCGTGATCAGCTCCAACCTGTCCCCGTATCTGCTGCTGTTCATCGTGAATATATTCTTCCTGTTCAACGGCATGTGGATCTCGGATTCGGCGCAGCTGGTGCTGTTTGCGCCCATATTTACCCCGCTGTTCACGGCGCTGGGGGTGAGTCCGCTGCATTTTGGAATCGTTATGATCGTCAATGTTATGATCGGAATGATCACGCCGCCCTTCGGCGTGGCGCTCTATGCAGCTACCAGCGTCAGCGGATGCGAGCTCAAGGAAGTGGTGAAGCGCTCGCTGCCGTTTACGGCTTCCTGTATCGTGGTGCTGTTTATCGTCACTTATTTCGCGGAGGTCGTACTGTTTGTTCCCAAACTTCTGGGATATTCGATTTTTTAAATGTAAATGTGAAAAGAAATATAAAACTGCCGCATCCCCGATCTGCTGTCCCCGGGGGTGCGGCAGTTTTGTGTGTGGTGTTTATTTGATTGAGAGAAACTGCATATTAGCTCTGCCAGGGGCAGAATGGAAAGAAAAAATTTTTAGAAGATAAAAATGTTGGCTTTTGAACAGATTGTAAATGAATTGCGTTCTTACGATAAAGAAAGAGAATAAAAGTTGGATGAGTATGGGGATGTAAACTCCGCCCAGAACTACAAGCGGGCGGAGAGCAGGGAGTTCAAGGAAATCTGATTTTACTTGAAGTCCGGTTTTTGGCAAACTGCCAGTTCTCTCCGTTCTTGACAAATGATTAATTTGAATACATACTATCAATTGATAGTGGATATCTTTGCCGGAGGTGATCAATATCTTTCTTAGTATACAATCGAAAAAAAGCGAGGTCATTGCTTTTCTGGATGAACTGAAAACATTTTTAGAAAAATGTGATTTCAATTTAGATACGGATTTTGTTTTAATACGAAAAAATAAAAGAGCTGACTGTCGAGGAATATTCTGAAACTAAGATTGATAAAGATGATGTAAATCCGCCGCTGCTTTTTGTATTTGGAAAAAATATAAATGGAAAACTAATATATATAAAGTTAAAAATTAAAGGGGATCAGAAGAGACACGTTTTATGTGTGTCGTTTCATTACGCGAAAGACAGGATGAAATTTCCTTATGCATCATTGGAATTGAAAAGGAGGAAGGACAATGGCGACGGGTACTTTGATTAGAAAAGTTCATATGGATTGTCCGCTGTGTGACAGGAAGCATGAAGTGGAGGAGAGAAAACGCGTTGCAACAATTATACTGAAAGGCGAGGAGATATCCTACGAGGAGAAGTTTTATTTATGCGCAAATGCGGATGCGGATGAAAACGAATTTGAAACCGGTTCCATGACAAATGCCAACCTTCTGAATGCACGCAATGCTTACCGGGTAAAACATGGCCTGCTTACTTCGGAGGAGATAGTTGCAATAAGAGAAAATTACGGCCTGTCACAGGTTGATCTTGCAAGGCTGCTCGGATGGGGAGAGGCTACGATATCAAGATACGAGAGCAAAGCGATTCAGGATGAGGCGTATGATACAATGCTTCGTCTTGTTAAGGACAATCCATTGATAGCGTTGGATTTCCTAAAGAAGAATGCTGCCAAATTTTCGGATCAGAAAAGGGCGGAGATACGGACAAAAATTGTAGAGAAACTGGGTTCTTATGGAAAAGAGTATTTGACACGGCAGGCGTTTGAGGGTGAATACGCTGATTTTGAAGAGCCATCGGATGCCAATGGTTTTACTATACTGGATGTCGATAAAATTGAAGCTTTAATTTCATATATTGCTGAAAAAGTGCCTAACCTGTTTAAAGTAAAGCTGATGAAAATGCTCTGGTATGTGGATGCTGTCTCCTGTAAAATGAGAGGGCGCGCCATGACAGGGCTGGTTTACAGGCATAATACGATGGGAGCTCTCCCCATGGGACATTATAGTCTTATGAATCTGGAAAATCTGAATGTGCACGAGGAAGAAAGTTATAATTATGATTCAATGCTGCATATTTATCCGACAAAAGGAATGGATTATTCCATCTTGAATGACGATGAAAAGGAAATCATTGATAAGGTGATTAATAAATTTAAAAATTACAAGGCAAAAGATATAATTGAATATATGCATGAGGAGAAGGCATATGTTGAGACGAAACCCGGTGACATTATTCCGTTTTCTCTGGCAAAAGAGATAAGAGAGTTTTGAATATTGGCGGGTAATGATAAAATCAGTCGGTAATGGAGACTGACAGTGCTTCGGTACTGCAGTCTCCTTTTAAAATTATGAGTTAATAGACTCTGTTTGTAGCGTTATATTTCTATTAGGCACTTGAAAATAATTTCTTCCAATAAATCATTATTTGACTTTGCCGACTGAATACTTGCATGAAGCATTTCTTCCATGGTTATTTCCGAGAAATCAATTTCAAATCTGCCATTATTTTTGCATAGCTGTTCAATATAAATTCTTTGAGTTCGTCCATTTCCTTCGCGAAATGGATGAATCATATTTAACTCGCCCAAATAATATGCCAGGCGAATCGACATCTCTTTTTTATCAGATATATCAGCCAGATATTTTTCTTCTTTTAATTTTTTATACAGGCCGTTAAACTGTATTTCTATAAATTGTATTAAACAAAATATTGTTCCCTTCGATATATCAACAGTTCTTATTTTTCCGGCCCACGAATAAATGTCTTGAAAAAGGTACTTGTGGATAGAACAGAGATGTTTTATTGAGAAATCACCGGTAACTCCTTTTTTGTCAAGCTCTGCCTGACGAACTGCGGAATAATCTCTTTCAGCGTCATGCAGTGTATTGATGTCCCGGATATTTAACTTATTTTTTAAAACATTTGTACCAGGATAACAATATTTTATATCATAGTTATCGTCATAAAAATAATTATAATCCAGATCTTTCATGATTTGCTTTGGATACACCGTATTTTTTATTTAATTCTGCGATTGCTTCTGCGCATGAAATTTTACCGGAAAGTATTCCAGAGACTCTGTTCCGGCATTCTTTATCAAAAGGCATATTTTCCATTCTAAAACTGGATTCAATGCTGCTTACTTTTCTGTTTATTGTCATGGTTGTATCCTTTCTCCATTCTGCTGCGGTATTCAGAAAGTTACTTATATATTATATTATATCATAAAATTACAGTAAACGTGAAAAGAAAAATAAAAATCTGCGATTCGCAAAGTATATTTTGTGCGAACAACAAGTACAATTTATAAATGAAAACATGAGAAAACGCTACTGGAACTGATTCTTAGTAGCGTTTTCTTGCTTGTAAAATTTATTATTTCTCATCAAATATTCGAGGATTATTTACAAAATCAAAATAGCGTATAATTCTGTTAGCAGCCCTATCTCTGTCATTATCGTTCTTTTCGATATATATTCGCATCTGATTATGTTCTCTGAAAGAGACAACCAGCTTTTCAATCATTTCTATTTGTTCTACAGTTAGACCACTAACATCAACAATTGAATCAGAGCGGTTCAATAGCAAAGAATCAATGGATATTTTAAAGACCCTCGCCATTCTTACAAGCACATCATATGATGGTAAACGTGAGTCATTTTCATAAGCTGCGACCGTTGATTTCGTTATGCCTAATAAGTTTGCCAGTTCAGTTTGAGTATATCTTGAGTTCTTCCGTAGCTCTTTAATCCGTTCTCCGATTACAATCATATATGCGTACTCCTTTCTCAATATTATATCTTACAAAAACTGCCCTATTGGTATAATAAAAGTTGTTCCAATAGTAGATTTTTGGAAATTTGTGTGCTATACTAATAGTAGATAAAAAGTTATACAGAAAGGAGGTGCAGATGATGATTAGGCTGTGTAGACATAATCAAGAAAATGTTCTGGAGCGAGTACGCCAAGGCAGATTAGATGCCGTATCCCTCAGCACCTCCAATCTGATAGATGATATTATTCTTTCCATGAATAATACGAAGCTATTCGAATGCTTAAAGAATAATATCCCAGATTTAAGATCGCATAACACAACAATCCCATATGAGTTAATATGGGCCAGTGCCATTGCGGCTAAAATGAAAGTACAGACAAGTTTAACTGACATCCCATACGCAATCAGTGACCATAGGACTCTGGCTCAGTTAGGCTATACGCTGATTGACACGGACGGAAATCTCAAGAACGGTTTAATGCAGGAGAGCAGCTTGAGGTTCTTGCTTGATAAATATACTCCGGCATTATTTATCAACGGTTATAACAACACAGTCCAGAAAGGTATTTTACCAGCCCTTGATCTTGTCCCAAATATTCATATTCTAGACTGCACCGATCTGGAAGTTAATTATGACAATCCAAACTATGAGGACTCCGGGATAGGTATTAGCAAAAATGATGACAAGCCCGCCCGAGGATATAAGTTAGCAACTCTCCGTGGCATCATAGATGATACCGGAATTATTGAAGAGATCAGATTTGGAAAACTTAACACTCATGATCTGAAGCTGAGTGAAGAAATGCTGAGAACCACTCCGGTTTTACAGCCGGGTGATATTCTTATCAATGACAGAGGTTTCATTTCCAGAGAATTGCTAAACTACTTAAAATTAAATCGTGGCGTTGATACCTATGTGCCTCTTAAGAAAAACATGGAGACGTATAACCAGGCTGTCCTTGGGGCAAAAGATCAGAACGTTTGGGAAACACATCCTAATAAAAAACGGAAGAACCAGTTTATTTCTTCAATTTCTGGTATGGGTTTATATTGGCAGAGTGAAAACCCGGATAATGACGTTCCCATTAATTCCTGTGTGGTTTGGGACAAAGGCACCAATGAGTATTTTGTCTTTGTGACAACTGATACACGGGCCAGTGCAAAAGATATTATCCGTACATATGAACTCAGACCAGAGATTGAAGAGGACTACAGGCAGTTGAAAGACTTCTGGAAGATCGAAGACTTCAAAAGCACGAAACTCAATGTCATTCTTTTCCATGTAGTGTGTGTCCTCTTTGGATATTTGTTTTTCCAGATCTACACGTTACTGCCGGACGGCGAGAAATTTTTACATAAATCTCTACCCGTCATCTTAAAGACCTACATACCAGAGGTAAGACCGTATGTCGTTCTGTATGTGGGCTATGAATTTGGTATACTCACCTTGATTGAGTTAATGGAGCTTTTTGCTCAAAGCTCAGATGAGGTGAGGGAACAGTTTAGGGATATTTTAAATTAACCGGAGGTGTAAAAATGACTTTCACAAATTGTCCAGAATGTGGAACGCCATTAAAGTGGCAAGATGCAAATCATCCTACACAATGTCCGAATTGTGGATATTCCTTTAATAATAATACTACTACTCAAAATGAAAACTCAAAAAAAATAAATCTTATAAGTTGGTTCATACCTATATCAATCTTTTGCTTTATTATTGCAGGAATATTTTTCTACAAGGGGTATGATGCAAAAAACAATTATCATAATTCTGAATATTATACGAGTCTAAATAAAAATGCTTATGTTGGAGGAGATGCATACAACTATATTATAAATGGCACTTATTTTACAGGATACTCTGTTATTGCATCAGCATTTTTATTATCTGGAGTAATGTTCAACATTAACGGAATAAAACTTTATAATGCAAATACCGAAAAGGAAAAGAACAATGTCTCTAATTAAATGTCGTAATTGTGGAAGAATGATATCCAATACAGCAATTAAGTGCCCTCAATGTAAGAAAAATCTATATTATATAGAAACATTGCTGGACACAGATTGGATTTTCAATAAATACCATAAAAAAGATAAGCATAAGAGGTAAAGCAAATGGCACTTATTAAATGTCCTGAATGTGGAGCTGAAATATCTGATAAGGCTCCCAAATGTCCTAAATGTGGGAGATCTATCAAAAATAACAATAAAAAAATAGTGATAGCATTAATATCCATTGTTTTAGTTTTGGCAATTGTAACACTATCCAATAAACATAATTCCAATTCTGAAAATGATAAATTACCCAAAACTAATAATGTTGATAATGAATTAATTGGGACATGGGAAATATCAGGTATGACTATGGGAGATAGTCGCAGTGTTGTTACAAAGAATCAATTCCAAGAATCCGGATATGAATTTAACGGAAAATTAATAATAAAAGATGAGAATTTTAGTTTTACATTAAACTCTGCCAAAGATTCTGGAACGTGGTGCAATTTGCGCCGCACGGCGGCCACTGGTGCGTTTGCCAGCGGCCACCCGGCGG